>ERZ773136.931-NODE-931-length-30866-cov-5.049723_pt1 | contig 30866 bp, 31 predicted proteins | sample MGYA00580855_ERZ773136 | MGnify/ENA primary metagenome ERZ773136 (study PRJEB29015, sample SAMEA2737860) | human gut metagenome | biome: human gut; feature: human-associated habitat; material: faeces | place: China | collected 2012 ... | reverse complement strand
ATGTGTTAAGCACGCCGCCAGCGTTCAATCTGAGCCAGAATCAAACTCTCCAGTTCAAATCTGTAGCAAAGATCTCCGTTGGACGGAAATCAGAATCTCAAAGTTCCTTCCCGTTCGCTATTCACTTGTCAATGAACCACACCGATTCACTCGGCGCGAAGCAGTTGTTTACGCCGCTTCGTTTTCGCTGTCAACAAGTTTTTTTCATTTTCGCGAAAGTTTTTTTTCGCGGCCCCGTCGGGGCAACTCGTTGGCGCGAGGGAGACTTATGTCTCATTTTCAAACCCGCGTCAAGAACTTTTTTGCCATCCGGGAAAATTTCTTTTCCCGTCGCCCTTTCGGACGTGGCCAGCTCGTTGGCGCGAACGGCTTTATGCGCCTTTTCGATCCCACCGTCAAGCATTTTTCCGCAAAAAATTTTACGGATTTGCAAAAAACTGAGGCAACTTTAGACTAACCACCTATAATAATATAAAAATCAACTATACATCCATCATATTCCATTCTTTCAAAGTTTGGGCTCGCATAGACTTTTCTCCGGCAGGTTTCCCCCTGCCCTCCCTGATCTTCACATGAACAGGCACAACCAGTTTTTTCCTCGTGTACCGCAGGCCCTCCCCTTTTCTTGCTGGTGAGGAAATGAGTGGAAGCAAAAAGCCTCCTCTTTTTCGCCGTAATACTTTCGTTTTTCCCGTCAGGCAAAGATCTCCCTGAAAAACTATGCCGCTTTCGGCAGCAGGTATCCAAGAATGCCACACTCCCTCGCGATCCTTCTGCTTTAGGCAGCCAACCTCCCAAATTCCTGCAAAAAAGGAGGGGCTCCAGAAAGCCCCCCCTCATAGCGGCGACGTTACCCGTCACCGGACGTTCAGCGTATATCGGGTCTAATCCCAGACCACCAGACCGATCTGGTAGGCTGCTACGGAGACGGCAAAGGCCAGCAGCGTATTGAAGACCATGCTGAAAATCAGCCAGCGCCAGCCCCCGGCCTCACGCTGGATCACCACCAGGGAGACGAAGCAGGGCGAGTACAGCAGGACGAAGAGCATCAGGGAAAGGGCCGTAGCCTTGTTCCAGTTGGGATTGCTCTGCAGCAACTGGCCCAGGCTCTGGGCATCTTCGGGGTCCACGTCACCGAGAGAGTAAGCCGTGCCCATGGTGGAGACCACGGCTTCCTTGGCGGCCACACCGGCCAGCAAGGCGATGTCCGTGCGCCATTCGAAACCGGCGGGCAGGGTCAGGGGTTCGATGGCCTTACCCAGGCGGCCGGCATAGCTGTAAGCCAGTTCGGCGGCACCCTTCTCTTCTTCCAGCTTGGTGATCTGCTCTTCCAGGGCAGCGCGGCCTTCGTCTTCGGCAGGCAGGGCTTCCATCTGGGACGTGAGCTGCTCGATCTGCGTGTCGAACTTGGCCGATTCGGCTTCATCCAGCTTGGGATAGGTCAGACCGGCCCAGATGATGATGGAGATGGCCAGGATCACGGTACCGGCCTTCTTCACATACATCCAGGTACGTTCCCAGCAGTGCATGAGCACGCTGAACAGGGTGGGCAGACGATAGGGAGGCAGTTCCATGACGAAGGGAGTCGCCTCCCCCTTGATGATGGTGGAGCGCAGCAGGCGGGCCACCAGCAGGGCGAATACCCAGCCGGACAGCATGACCAACATCATCACCGTCGGGGCCTGATCCCCAAAGAAGGCCGCAGCCAGCAGCAGGAACACGGGCAGCTTGGCGCCGCAGCTCATGTACGGCAGCGTCAGCAGGGTCGCCAGTTTTTCCTTGGGGCTGCGCAGGGTACGCGTGGCCATGGCGCCGGGGATGGCGCAGCCACCCGCGATGCCGCCCGCGATGATGTAGGGCATGACGGAGGCGCCGTGCAGGCCGAAAGCGCGGAAGATGCGGTCCATCATATAGGCGATGCGCGCCATGTAGCCGCTGTCTTCCAGGAAGGCGATGAGAGCGAACATGATGACGATGAGGGGCGCGAAGCTGAGCACGCCGCCCACGCCGCCGATGATGCCGTCCACCACCAGGGATTGCAGTTCCCCTTCAGGAATGATCCCGGCAAAGAATTCGCCCAGCGCGGCGCAGCCGTCTTCCACCCAGCCCTGGGGATAGGCGCCGACCTCGATGGTCACATAGAACAGGGCATACAGTACGGCCAGCATGATGAGCGGGCCGAAAAAGGCATTGGTCAGCACCTTGTCCAGCTTGTCGGAAAGGGCCAGACGGTCTTTGCCCGCATCCTGGCGCACCACACCGTCACGCAGCAGCCCGCGGATATACCCGTAGCGGGCATCCGTGATGTAGGCTTCCATGGAGATGTTGTGCCCGGTACGGATGTGCTCGGCCACCTTGCGGCGTACGGCATCAAGTTCCGCCGCCGCCTCGCTGCTGGCCTGGTGCACTTCCTTGCGGATCTCGGCGTCACCTTCCATGAGCTTCACGGCGATCCAGTGGGGCGCGTACTTTTTCAGCAGGCCTTCACGGTTGATGATGGCACACATGGCCCGCAGACCTTCGTCGATGTCCGCGCCGTAATTGAGCTCCAGCACCTGGTGCCAGCCTTCGCCAGCCAGGCGCACCGCCTCACCGAGGGCCTGCTGCAGGCCTTCGCCGGTACGGGCCACGGCGGACACCACAGGGATGCCCATCATCGCGGACAGGCGCTCCATGTCGATATGCACGCCGGCCTTGCGGGCTTCGTCCATCATATTGCAGACCAGCACCACAGGCAGGCCCATCTCCATCATCTGTACGGTCAACAGCAGGTTGCGCTCCAGAGCCGAAGCATCCACCACGTTGATGACGGCCTGGACATCGCCGCTGCCCAGTTCGGCTCGGGCGACCAGCTCTTCCATGGAATAGGCGGTCAGCGAATAGGTCCCGGGCAGGTCCACCAGAGTGATGTCGGCGTTGCCGTGGCGCACATGGCCTTCCTTGCGGTCCACCGTGACGCCGGGGTAGTTGCCCACATGCTGCCGCGCGCCTGTATAGGCATTGAACACCGTGGTCTTGCCACAGTTGGGATTGCCTGCCAGAGCGATCCGCAACGCTCCCGTGGTCATTTTCCCCTGACCACCATCAAACCGGGCTTCAGCACTCATTCCAAAAACTCCTCTTTGAGGCCTTGTGTGACTAATTGGCGAAACAAAGGTAAGGGTTCGAAAAAACGAATTTCATTTCCCGAACCCTATCCAACTTGAAAATGAATGTCAATATTTATTAAGACGACAAACAATCACGCAAACTGGACACTCCGCAGGAGTGCACCAGATGGATGGGGATATTGCGGGAGCGGGCATGCAGCAGAGCCTTGCGCTTGGCTTCATGCGAGACTTTGTTGGTAAACACGATGATGGCATCAGGGTTGCCGATCTTGTCCACAAAATTCCGTTCGTTACGGCTGATGCATTTGAGGGTTGCTCCCCCCTGACGGGCAGCGGCGATATAATCCTGCTTGAGTCTGTCCATTCCGCCGATGAGAGTGACGCACATATATGGCTCCTTATCTTGTTTTCACACTCAGCCCCCACTTGCTGCAAATTCAACCTAATTGAAAACGGATTTCAATGTCAATAAAAAAATAACCATCCTCAAAAAAAGAGGGGCCGCCCCTGCACTGACAGGGATGGCTCCTCTTTTCCGGTGAGGGCAACGCTCGATACTGCCCACACCTTATTCTGAAAAAACAATATATTTAAAAATGTTACTTCCAGCGTGCAATAAATTCTGCCGCTGGTTTCCCGGCATCCAGATGTTTCAGCAGGGCGCTGCCGAAGACCACGGCATCGGGCAGGGTATCCGGCGGCAGCCCCTGCATCTGTTCCGGCTGCTCCAGTCCGAAGCCCAGCGCCAGCGGCAGGCGGAATACGGAGCGGGCCCGCTGCAGGGTTTCGGCGACCTGCATCTCCATGCGGGCGCGCTGTCCCGTGGTCGCCATGGCCGAGACCACATAGACGTAACCTTCGCTGACGTCCGCATAAAGGCGCATCCGCTCCTCCGGCGTATTGGGACCCACCAGAGCGATCAGGGCCAGGCCCTGTGCTGCGAAGATGCGGCGGATATCCCCGGACTCCTCAAAGGGCAGATCCGGTATGATGAAACCATGCACACCGGCCTCGCGGGCCTCCACAGCCAGCTTTTCCAGACCGTATTGCAGGAAGGGGTTCAGGTAGCCCATCAGGACGATGCCCGCACGGAAGACACCGGCGCGCAACTTCAGCTCTTCCATGATCCGTTCCAGACAGACACCATCGCTCAGCACCCGGCGTGAGGCCTCCTCCACCACAGGGCCATCGGCCACAGGATCGGAAAAGGGGACACCGATCTCGATGATGTCCGCCCCGTTCTCATCCAGCTCCACCAGAGCGGGCCAGAAGCGTTTTTCATCCGGAAAACCGAAGGTCACGAAGGGGATCAGGGCATGACGTCCGGCGGCACGGGCCGCACGGATCTTTTCTTCAAGGATATGCATGACGAACTCCTGGAGCGGCCGTTGACGACCACTCCCGTTATGGCTGGTGTTATATGGCTCTCTGCCGGCTTTCCCCGAACGACAGCAGGGTATGGAGCTGTTTTCCCTCTCCATGCACGCGGGGAATGTACCATCCCCACGCGGCTCCCCTGCCCGTCCGTTGGCCGGAGGTTTTATTCCGCGAATGGCGCTAGCAGATGTCCCCGCTTTCCGGCAGGTTCAGGGCTTTGCGCACGATGGCCAAGTCCTTGTCTCCCCGGCCGGAGAGGTTGACCACCACCTTGCTGCCGGGCTCGAATTCTTCGGGATGATCCAGGACCCAAGCCAGAGCATGGGAAGATTCCAGGGCGGGCAGGATCCCTTCGGCATGGCACAGTTTTTCAAAGGCGGCCAGAGCGCGGGCATCACGGACCATCACATAGCGCACACGGCCCGTCTTGTGCAGGAAGGCATGCTCCGGCCCCACGCCGGGATAATCCAGCCCGGCCGAAACAGAGTGCGAAGGCTCGATCTGGCCGTCACTGTTCTGGAGCAGCATGGTGCGGTTGCCGTGCAGCACGCCGGGGCTGCCCAGATTGAGCGGCGCGGAATTGAAGCAACCCGGCTCGCCCGTACCGGCGGCTTCCACCCCGATGATGCGCACACGCTCGTCCTCCAGGAAAGGATGGAACAGGCCGATGGCGTTGGAGCCGCCGCCCACGCAGGCCACCACGGCATCCGGCAGGCGCTGGGCACGGGCCAGCATCTGTTCCCGCACTTCCTGCCCGATGACCTGCTGGAACATGCGCACCAGCGTGGGGAAGGGATGCGGTCCCGCAGCTGTGCCGAAGCAGTAATGCGTGGTCTGCTGGCTGACGATCCAGGCACGCAGGGCCTCGTTGATGGCATCCTTGAGCGTACGCGAGCCACTTTCCACCGGATGCACGGTGGCCCCGAGCAGGCGCATGCGCATGACATTGGGTGCCTGCCGCTCCACATCTTCCGCCCCCATATAGATGGTGCAACTCATGCCCAGGCGGGCGGCCGCCACAGCCGTGGCCACACCGTGCTGCCCGGCGCCGGTCTCGGCCACCAGAGCGGTCTTGCCCATATACTTGGCCAGCAGCGCCTGCCCCAGGGTGTTGTTGATCTTGTGTGCGCCGGAATGCAGCAGGTCTTCACGCTTGAGCCACAGTTCAAAGCCCAGTTCTTCGGAAAGACGCGGACAGAAGGTCAGGGGCGTGGGCCGTCCCGCATAATTGTGCAGCAGATCCTGCAACTCGTCCTGGAATTGCTGCGTCGGCATGATGTCCCGCATGGCGGCTTCCACTTCCAGCAGCGGCGGCATCAGCAACTCAGGAACGAAACATCCCCCAAATTCGCCAAAATAGCCTTTCTTCATGGTCGTTCTCCACTGTATCTGAACTGTATCGTGTTTATAACTTTTATCCGTCCGGCTCTCCAGCCCTGCCGGGATCAGGCCGTCAGGCCCGTCGGGAAGGATCTGCCGGAGCATCCCGGAAAACTTTTTCGACAAGGCGGGCCATATCCGTCATGGCCCGGGCATCCTTCTGCCCCGGCGCATCTTCCACGCCGGAATTGCAGTCCACGCCGTCCGGACGACACGCCGTCAGCGCCTGTCGGAAGTTGGCGGGCGACATGCCTCCGGCCAGCAGCCAGGGATGGGGCAGGCGCAGGCCGCCCAGCTTTTTCCAGGCCAGCGTGTGACCGCTGCCGCCGCCTGACCTGCCGGCATCCAGCAGGTACAGGGCACAGTTGTCGGCATACTGTCCCGCCGCGTCTTCCAGAGCGGCCGTATCCCCGTACCGTTGCGGCCACAGCACCCGGATCACCCGCTCCGCCCCCAGCCGACGGGCACAGTCCACGGACTGGTCTGCATGCAGCTGGGCCATGTCCAGTCGCGCCAGCCGCATGATGCGGGCTATCTCGTCACTATCCTGCCCGGTGAAGACGCCTACACGCACCATGTCCCCGCTCTCCAGGCGGGAGACCGTCACGGCATCCACGCAACGGGGGCTGCCCGCATGGAACACGAAGCCGCAATGCGTGGCCCCCAGCCGGGTTGCCAGCGTCACATCTTCCTGCCGCCGCAAACCGCAGAATTTAAGCAGCATGATGCCCTTCCTCCCGGCCGCGGAGCAGCCGCCGCAGCGCGGCACCGGGCTGCCCTTCCTGCATGAGGGCCGTCCCCACCAACGCGGCGGAGAATCCGGCCCGGGCGGCTTCTTCCAAATGGTCGCGGCTATCCATGCCGCTGGCAGCGATCCAGATCTCGCCCTTTTCCGGCGGGCATTGCCGTGCCAGTTCCAGACAGGCTTGTCTGTCCACCCGCAGCGTATCCAGATCGCGGGCATTGACCTGGATGATGCGCGCCCCGCTCTCCCGGGCCAGCACCAGATCCTTTTTGCCGCAGACTTCCATCACGGCCTGCATGCCGAGGCTTTCCGTCTGTTCCCGCAGACGACGCAACAACGCGGCATCCGGGGTAAGGGCCACGATGAGCAGCAGGGCCGCTGCCGGAGTGGCTGCCGTGGCCCGCACCTGCAACGGATCAAAGATAAAATCCTTGCGCAGCAGGGGCGTCCCGGGGCAACAGGCAGCCGCCCGCCCCAGGAAATCCAGCTCACCGGCAAAAAAACGCCGCTCCGTGAGGATGGACAGGGCCCCTGCCCCGGCCGCCACATACTGCCGGGCAGCTTCTTCCACCGTCAGGCTATGACAGATGGGCCCACGGGACGGTGAAGCCTGTTTGAATTCCGCGATGACGGTCAGCGGCACGCCTGCCTCCCGCTGTTGCAGGGCCGCGATAAAATCACCGCGCTGCCCGCTGAAGGGAACAGGCAGGGCCCCTTTCCTTTCCTGCTGCCGCAACCGTGCCACTTCGTCCGCCTTGGCCCAGAGGAAACGCTCAAGCAGCATGGAGGACCCTCCTTCCCAAACCGGCACGCACCGCTTCACGGGCACGGGCCATGCAGACATCCAGCGGCATCCCTTCTTCCATGAGGAAGATGGCCAGCCCCACATTGAGGGCCACCATGTCGCGCATGGGACGCGGGCCTTCGCCATCCAGCAGACGGCGCAGTACTGCCACAGCCTCCTCGCGGCTCTCTACCGCCAGATCCTCCGGCGTGCAGCTCTGGAAGCCGAAGTCGGCCGGATCCAGCTCCAGCGGCCGGACGCTACCGTTGTGCAACAGCATGGCCGTGGCCGGGCCCATGGGCGTCAGCTCGTCATAATTCCCGGCCCCGCAGGCCACCGCCGCCCGGTAAAGCGCGGACTGCGACAGGGTATCGGCCAGAAGGGGCACCAGCTCGGGCCGGGCAACCCCCATGAGCAGATGGCTGGGCCGGGCAGGATTGATCATGGGGCCCAGCAGATTGAACAGGGTACGCACCCCCAGCTCCTTACGCAGCGGGCCAATATTCTTGAATGCCGGGTGGAAATGCGGGGCGAAGAGGAAGGCGAAATTGCGTTTGGCCACCATATCCGCCACCGCCGCGGGATCGGTATCCAGCGGGATGCCCAGGCTCTCCAGGGCATCGGCACTGCCGCAGGTGGACGAGACAGCCCGGTTGCCGTGCTTGACCACCTTGTAGCCCATGCCTGCCAGCACCAGCGACGTCGCTGTGGAGCAGTTGAAGGAATGACGACCGTCACCGCCGGTCCCCACCACGTCGATGCACGGGCCCGAGATGCCTTCCACGCGCACGGCGCGGGCCAAGGCAGCCCGGGTGGCGTGGGCCAGTTCCAGAGCGCTTTCCCCCTTCATGCGCAGCCCCATGAGGAAGCTCCCGGCCTGGGCAGGCGTCAGTCTGCCGTCCATGAGCGCCCCGAAGCTGCGGGACGCCATGTCCGCCGTCAGGTCTTCCCGCCGCGCCAGATGTTCCAGCACCTCGGCCATACCGCCGTCCCGTCCCTGCCGGGGCAGGATGGCCTGCGGGAAGTTGCCCAGCAGGCGCAGCCCGTCCGGCGTCAGGATGGATTCAGGATGGAACTGCACGCCCACCCACGGCCTGTCGCGATACTGCAGGGCCATGACCTCGCCCTCAGGGGCGCGGGCCGTCACCGTGAACAGCGCATTGCCCTCCCCTTCTCCGGCATGGACCACCAGCGAATGATAGCGGGCCACCTTCATGGGATTGGGCAGGCCTTCGAACAGGCCGCTGCCGTCATGCACGATCTCGGACTGCTTGCCGTGCATGATGCAGGGCCCCACATCCACCCGCGCTCCGGCGTGCAGGCCCAGCAGCTGATGGCCCAGGCAGACGCCCAGCACCGGTACATGGTGCGGCAGGCGGCGCAGGAATTCGGGGCAGAAGCCCGTCTGCGAGGGATGTCCCGGCCCGGGCGAGATGCAGACCATCTCCAGAGCGGGATCCGCGGCCATGTCCAGGATGGCGGGATCGTCGTTGCGCAGCACCACGGGCTCGTGCCCTAGGGCGTAGAACGCCTGGACCAGGTTGTAGGTAAAGGAATCGTAATTATCGATGAGCAGGAACATGGTCGTCACTCTCTTCAAGCACAAGGCGCATGATGGCTGATTTGTTGCAAACTTCTTTCCATTCCAGAGCGGCGTCCGAATCATGGACGATGCCGCCACCGGCCTGCCAGAACAGGCGCCCTTCGCGGCTCCACATGCTGCGGATGGCGATGCCCATGTCCAGATCCACGCTGTCCTTGTCCAGTCCCAGCCAGCCGATGCAGCCCGCATAGGGCCCGCGGGCACGACCTTCCAGGCTACGGATGATTTCCATGGCCCTGACCTTGGGCGCCCCGCTCACCGTCCCTGCCGGGAAAGTGGCCGCCAGCACGTCCAGGGCATCCCGCCCGGGGGCCAGACGGGCCGTGACCCGGCTGGTCAGATGCATGACATGGGAAAAACGCTCCACATCCATGCAACGCTCCAGGTTCACGCTGCCGGGCTGGGCCACCCGGCCAAGATCGTTGCGCCCCAGATCCACCAGCATCACATGCTCGGCCTGTTCCTTGGGGTCGCTGCGCAATTCTTCCGCCAGCCGGGCGTCTTCCAGATCGTCCCGGCCGCGACGGCGCGTCCCGGCTATGGGCGACAATTGCAGACGCCCCTTTTCGCAGCGCACCATGACCTCCGGCGAGGCCCCCCAGAAGCAGAAATCTCCCAGGCGCATGAAAAACATGTACGGCGAGGCATTGTAGCGACGCATGCGCCGGTACAGCACGAAGGGATCCCCTTCGCAGGCCACGGAAAAATTGACGGAAGGCACCACCTGTATGGCCTCGCCCTGGTGCAGCATGGCCTTGATCTTTTCCACCATGGCCTTGTAACCGGTCTCTCCGGGATCGGCACGGACATCGCCGCGGACAGTGAACTTTCCTTCTGCCCCACGGCTGCCCAGCACCTCGCGGTGTCCGCCCAGGCTGATCTGGCACAGCCTGTTGTACAGATGGTCGAAGACCAGCTGCGTCCCGGGCAGCACCAGCATGCTCTCCGCCTCTTCCGGCGGCATGACCGCGGCCAGACGGGGCTGGAACAGGGAGGCCATACCGAATCCCACCCAGCCGTAGAGGGCTCGGGTTATGGCCGGAAGGCCTTCGATCTGCGCCGGGGCCTCCAGGTGCAGGTTCTGCATCAGGCGGCGCAGACCTTCCACAAAAGGCAGCCCCTGCAGGACGGAGAGAGGGGCAAGACGCTCATCCTTGATGCGCAGATCCAGCCGCCCTTCATGGCAGCGGACATACAGGGCCATATCGCAGGCCAGGACACTGTAGCGTCCCCAGCGGCCGTCCACCTCCGCGCTTTCCAGCAGGATGCCGTCCTGTTGGCCCACCATGCCCAGATACAGGCTGATGGGCGTATCCATATCGGCGGGCAGCCAGCGGGCCTGCTGCTGCAGGGAAACGAGAGGAGCATGGGAGGCCGAGTCGGAAAGTGTGGTCGTATTCATAGGGTCATTCCTTCAAAACATAAAAAAAAGCGCCGCTCCCCTGTGGGGGAACGGCGCTTGCTCAATGCATGTGACGTATCAATCGCAACAGGCTATGCCTGCACGTCCCCCGTACATTGACTCGCGCGCCACCAGAAGGTGCGGAAGCAGATGTTGGAGAAAGTGCACGACATGGAAATAATCCTGTTGGTTAAAAGTTCTTTACGTAGAAAATCACAATTCTTTTCGGCTGTCAATTATTTTCCGAAAAGGATTTCCTGATAGCTGGGCAGATCCCACAGGTCATCGGCCACGCGGGTCTCCAGCAGGTCGGCATAGCGCCGCACTTCGCCCATGATGGGCAGCACTTCTTCGCAGTAGCGGGTGGCGCGGGCCAGGAAGTCGCCCTTGCCGTCCACACTGGCCAGCGTGGCTTCCAGGCTGCGGGTGGCATCCTGCAGGCCGCGCAGCTGCTCGGTGACCTCGTCCAGCGTGATGGTACGGAAGTCCTTGCCAATAGCCTTCATGCGGGCCGCGGTCTCGGCCAGTTCGCCCTGATAACGCATGGCCGCGGGGAAGATGATGGTCCGGGCGATGCGGATGGTCAGGATGGCTTCGGTGCGTACGGTCTTGCAGTACTGCTCCAGATAGATGTCATAACGGGCCTTGAGCTCGGCACGGTTCAGGATGCCCAGACGCTCGTACAGGTCGATGACTTCGGGACGAATCAGCTCGGGCATGGCCTCGGGCGTGGTGCGCAGGTTGGACAGGCCACGACGTTCGGCTTCGGCATGCCAGATGCTGGAGTAGCCGTCACCGTTGAAGATAACGGCGCTGTGCTCTTCGATGACATGCTGCACATAGTGCTGGATGGCCGTGTTGAGGTCCTTGCCGCGGGCCAGGTCGCCTTCCAGGAAGTCGGCCGCATGGCCCAGCGAATCAGCCATGATGGCGTTCAGGGCCGTGATGGAATCGGCCGCGGACTGGCTGGAACCCAGGGCGCGGAATTCGAAGCGGTTGCCCGTGAAGGCGATGGGGCTGGTGCGGTTGCGGTCACCGGGGTCCGTGGGCAGGGGCGGTAGGGTATCCACGCCCACGTTCATGACGCGGCCGCTCTTGCTGTTGGCGGCATCGTCGATACGACCGGCACGGAAGGCTTCGAACACTTCCGTCAGCTGATCGCCCAGGAAGATGGACATGATGGCCGGCGGGGCTTCGTGAGCGCCCAGACGGTGGTCGTTGCTGGCGCTGGCCACAGTGGCACGCAGCAGGCCGCCGAACTTGTGCACGGCGCGGATCATGGCCGCACAGAACACCAGGAACTTGGCATTGGCGTGCGGGGTCTCGCCGGGGTTGAACAGCGTGCCCAGCTCGGCATTGCCGATGGAGTAGTTCACGTGCTTGCCCGAGCCGTTGACGCCGTAGAAGGGCTTTTCGTGCAGCAGGCACTTGAGCCCGTAGCGTTTGGCCACGTTGCGCAGGGTGGACATGATGATGTGGTTGTGGTCCACGGCCAGGTTGCTGGCCTCGTACAGAGGCGCGATCTCGTACTGGCTGGGAGCGGCTTCATTATGGCGGGTGCGCACGGGCACGCCCAGCTTGTAGAGCTCGCGTTCCACTTCCATCATGTAGGACAGCACGCGCTGGGGAATGACCCCGAAGTACTGGTCACTGAATTCCTGGCCCTTGGCCGGACGGGCGCCGAACAGCGAACGTCCTGCCACCTGCAGGTCGGGACGGGCGAAGTTGAAGTTGTGGTCGATGCAGAAGTATTCCTGCTCCAGACCGGCGTAGGAGACCACAGGCAGCTTGGTCTCGATGCCGAACAGCTTCAGCACGCGGCGGGCCTCACGGTTGAGGGCCTGGCCGGAACGCAGCAGCGGGGTCTTCTTGTCCAGGGCCACACCGGTCCACGAAAGGAACATGGTGGGGATGCACAGGAAGGTCCCGTTGGGGTTTTCCATGATGTAGGCGGGGCTGGTCACGTCCCAGGCCGTGTAGCCGCGCGCCTCGAAGGTGGAGCGCAGGCCGCCGGAGGGGAAGGACGAAGCGTCGGGCTCGCCGCGGATCAGCATGGCGCCGGAGAATTCGGCGATGATGCGGCCCTGGCCGTCAGGCATCAGGAAGCTGTCGTGCTTTTCCGCCGTCTGACCGGTCAGGGGGTAGAAGATATGGGTGAAGTGGGTGGCACCCTTTTCGATGGCCCAGTCCTTCATGACGGCGGCCACGGTATCGGCGATGCCGGGATCCATGCGTTCGCCGAATTCGATGGTCTTGTGCAGGGCCTTGTAGACATCCTTGGGCAGGCGTTCACGCATCACCTTGTCGGTGAACACGTTACAGCCGAAAATGTCGGTGGGCTTGGTATCGTAAAAGTTCAGCGGCGACGCTTCCGGCTTGTAGGTGGTGATGGCCTGAACGGCACTTCTGCGGGCGGAATTGCTGCTCATGAAAGCTCCCTTGTCAACGTCCGGGAACCTAGTTGACGCTGACGATTTCGATTTCGAAGGTCAGTTCCTTGCCGGCCAGGGGATGGTTGGCATCCAGGGTGATCTCTTCGTCCGTGACTTCGGTGATGGTCACGTCCATCTGGCCCTGTTCATTGGAAAGCTGCAGCGGCACGCCCACGGTCAACGGGATATGATCGGGCACCTGGGCGCGGTCCACGGTGAAGACCAGCTCGGGATCGCTTTCGCCATAAGCCTGGGACGGGGGAATGGTGACGGTCACGGTCTCGCCCGCTTCGTGGCCCATGACGGCGGCTTCGAAGCCGGGGATGAGCATGCCTTTGCCCATGGTGAATTCCAGGGGGTCGCGTTCGCGGGAAGAATCGAAAACAGTGCCGTCGCTGAGAGTGCCGGTGTAGTGCACACGCAGGGTGTCGCCATTCTTGATAGCCATGGATACTCCGTATGATTCGGGCAAGCCCGGTTGATTACAAAAAAGAATGCGCGGCAAAGGGCCGCGTGAAAGGCTGGAACCCGGATGCCGTCAGGGCATTTTCCACCGGTCCGCTGTTTTGGAATAAAGCAGGGGGGCTGCCATGTCAATGCGGACGGGCCCGCCCTCCCCTTGCGGCATGGCCCGGGCGGCCATGAAATCGTCCTTGCCGCGGGCCTGCCATCTTGACAGCCGGGGGAGGCAACAGCATATATTGAGCGCCCAAACAATTCCTGAGCCGGCCAGAGCCGGCAGCCTTTCAGACCAAGGAATCCCCTATGTCCCAGATCCGCTCCAGCTATACCGACAGTATCAATTTTTATGGTGGCCATTCTCCTCTGGATCTGGCCCAACAGTTCGGTACGCCGCTCTATGTCTATAATGAGACCGTGCTGCGCCAGCGCTGCCGCGAACTCAAGGCCCTTTCCTCCCTGCCCGGCTTTGGCGTCAACTATTCGGTCAAGGCCAACACCAACCCCGTGCTGCTGCGCATCATCCGCGAAGAAGGCCTGGTGGTGGACGCCATGAGCCCCGGCGAGCTGTACATGGACCAGCTGGCGGGCTTCACCGCCGACGAGATCCTCTACATCTCCAACAACATCTCTGAAGACGAGCTGCGCAATGCCGTCCGGCACGGCGTACTGATCAGCGTGGATTCCCTTTCCCAGGTGGAGACCCTGGGCCGCGTCAATCCCGGCGGCAAGGTCATGGTGCGCTTCAACCCCGGTATCGGCGCCGGCCATCACGCCAAGGTCGTCACCGCCGGCAAGGAGACCAAGTTCGGCGTCTCGCCGGAACTGCTGGACGACCTGTTCGCCATCCTGAAAAAATATGACCTGCATCTGGCCGGCATCAACCAGCATATCGGCTCCCTGTTCATGGAGGCCGACGGCTACATCGCCGCTGCCGAGGTCCTGCTGCATCTGGCCGAACGTCTGCCCGCCGACGTGCTGGAAAAACTGGAAGTCATCGACTTCGGCGGCGGTTTCGGCATCCCCTACCACAAATACGAAGACCAGCCCCGTCTGGACATGGATGACCTGGGCAGCCGCCTGCACGGCCTCATCAGCGGCTGGGCGAAAAAGACCGGCTACACCGGCCGCTTCCTGGTGGAGCCCGGCCGCTATGTGGTGGCCGAATGCGGCGTCCTGCTGGGGAGCGTCAACGCCACCAAGACCAACGGTGACAGACGCTATGCCGGTACCGACCTGGGTTTCAACGTGCTGGTGCGTCCCGCCATGTACGACTCCTTCCATGATGTGGAAGTGTACCGTCAGGGCGCGCAGGGCCCGGATACCGAGACCGTGGAACAGAGCGTCGTGGGCAACATCTGCGAAAGCGGCGACATCCTGGCCAAGAACCGCCAGCTGCCCCTGCTGCATGAAGGCGACGTGCTGGGCGTGCTGGACGCCGGGGCTTACGGTTTCGTGATGTCCTCCTCCTACAACCAGCGCTGCCGGGCCGCCGAGATCCTGATCCAGGCCGACGGCAGCGTGCGTCTGATCCGCCGCCGCGAGACCCTGGAAGATCTGGCCGCCTGTTACGAGGGCCTGCTGTAATCCTGGGCCGCCTGCCTGATTTCCACGAAGGGGGAAGGGGACTTTTCCAGCGGGAAAGCGCCCTCTTCCCCCTTCGAGCGCTTCGGCCAGCTACGATCGCTCCTCCTTTTTCCTTGCAGTGACGGCGTCCTGCCCTGCCCGGCAGTCCACGGGACCTGATCCCCCATCAGGGCCACAGTATTTGCACGTCGTCTGTCCCCAGCTCTGCCGGGGCGTACGACTCCCCGATACGCCGGTGCGCTGCCGTTCACTGCCTGCCGCCGGGCTGCCGGAGCAGGAAGCCTTCCCGGCCAGAGCCCCCTTGCTGTCCACCAACCTTTTCCGTGTCATCCGCACGCAAACATCTTTGGAACACCCCATGCCGGAACCGGATCTCAGCGTTTCTCCCCGTGCCATATGGAAGCTCACCTGGCCGCAGATGCTCATGATGTATCTGGTCTTCTTCATGGGCTTCATCAATATCTGGGTGGCCGGACGCATCAGTGCCGACGTGCAGGCCGCGCTCGGCATGGTCAATCAGTGCGGCCTGTTCCTCATGGTCGTGGCCATGTCCATGTCCAGCGGCGCCACGGCAGCGGTCAGCCAGTCGCTGGGGGCCAAGCGCATGCGCCGCGCCCAGCGCTATGTGGGCACCACCGTCCTGGGCAGCCTGCTGGCCGGCATCCTGGTGGCCCTGCTGGGCTGGCAGCTGGGCAGCCCCATCCTGCGCGTCCTCCAGGTCCCGGAGCGCATCCTGCCGGTCACCGCCGGTTTCTGGGACATCACCATGCTGGCCCTGCCCGCCCAGTATGTCTACGCCGCCACCGGCGTCATGTTTCGCGCCACCCGGCAGGTCCTGCCGCCGCTCTGGGTGGCGGCCACGGTCTGCGTCTTCGACCTGCTGGGCTGTCTGGGGCTGGGCCTGGGCTGGTTCGGCCTGCCCTGCATGGGCTATATGGGCATCGCCTGGGCCAATGCCGGTGCCCAGTGTCTGGGAGCCGTGGCCAACTGTTTGCTGCTCTGCCGTGCCGGTTACCTGTGCCGCCGGGCCATGCCCACCACTCGCTGGCTGCGGGCCGGTCTGCCCTACCTGCTCAAAGTGGCCCTGCCCGCGGGCGCGGCCCAGATCGTCTGGCAGTCCGGCTACCTCATGCTTTTCGTTCTGGTGGCCTCCCTGCCTTTCGACAGCATCAACGCCCTGGCGGGCCTCACCGCCGGTCTGCGCATCGAGGCCCTGCTCTTCCTGCCGGGCATGGCCTTCAACATGAGCGTCTCCGTGCTGGTGGGCAACTGTCTCGGCATGGGCGAGCCCGCCAAGGCAAAGCGCGTCGCCCTGCAGATGATCATCATCGCCTCGCTGGGCATGAGCGTCGTGGCGGCCCTGCTCTGGCCCTTCCGGGCCGAACTGGCGGCCCTGCTCTCCCACGAGGCGGGCACGCAGGCCCAGATCATCAACTATCTGACCTACAATCTGCTCTCCACGCCCTTTTCCATCGCCAGCACCGTCATGGGCGGCGTCATGGTGGGCGCGGGCGCCACACGCTACAATCTGATGGTCTACGGCGGCACCTTCTGGCTGGTACGTCTGCCGCTGGGCTGGCTGCTGGGCCACTGGCTATGGGGCACGGCCTCCGGCGTGTTCCTGGCCATGCTGGTCTCGCAGTGTTTACAAACGGCCATCATGTTTTATGTTTTGCTGTACCGCGACTGGGCCCGCTTTGCCATGCGCGCCCGGCACCATCACGACAACAGATAACAACAGGTTCCCCTGATGAAGAATCTTTCTTTCACTCCCGTCACCCTGGACGGTCGTTCCGAATTCTACGAACTGTGGCACAAGACCCCGCGTCGTTCCCTGGACTACAGCCTGCCCAATATCTGGGGCTGGCAGCAGTATTTCGGCCTGCAGTGGGCCTTTGACGGCGATCTGTGCTGGCTGCGCCAGACCGTGCCCTTCGTCACCTACTGGGCCCCTGTGGGCGACTGGGACGCCGTGGACTGGGCTGCCAGCGGCATCGACGCCTGCCGCAGCTTCATCCGCGTGCCCGAAGAACTGCTGGAGCGCTGGCGCGCGGCCCTGCCGGACAAGGTCGAAGAGCATGATTCGCGCGGCCAGTGGGAATACCTGTATCTGCAGAGCGATCTGGCCACCCTGCCGGGCAACCGCTACCATAAAAAGCGTAACCACCTGCGCGGCTTCGAAAAGGCTTACGGCATCGACTACCGGCCGCTGGACGACGCCATGGTGGAAGACGTGCTGGGCCTGCAGGACGACTGGTGCCAGTGGCATGAATGCGAGGACTCCCCTTCCCTGCGTGCCGAGAACGAAGCCATCAACCGCGTGCTCTCCCACTGGGAGCTTCTGGACGGCCTGTGCGGCGGTTCCCTGTATGTGGACGGCCAGATGGTGGCCTTCAGCGTGGGGGAAGCACTGGACGAAAAGACGCTGGGGGTCCATTATGAAAAAGGGCTCAACGGTTTCCGCGGCGTCTACCAGACCATCAATGCCTGCTTCTCCCGAGAGGCGGGCAACGGCTTCGAGCTGCTGAACCGGGCCCAGGATCTGGATGAAGAAGGCTTGCGCCAGGCCAAGATGACCTATCTGCCGACGGACTTTCTGCGCAAGTATCAGGTGAGCTTCAAATAAGGGGGCATCATGACTCGGTCTTTCCTCTGGACAGGGGTACGGCTGGCGGCGCTGTGTTCGCTGCTGTTGCTGGCCGCCTGCGGCGGCAAACAGATCCCGCCGCGTGACGGCATCCCTTCCCCGCATCTGGGCACCATCCGTGACATGCGGAGCTTTCCGCAGGATCTGACCGTGTTCGCCCAGCAGGCCGGTGCCGACACGCCCCTGCTGGACAGCCAGGCCCAGGCGGAGCAGGACGCGCGCTTCAACCGCATCTTCTTCGGCCCCTGGGACATGCGCAAGACCTCCATCCGCAAACGGGACGTGGAGATCTATTTCCGCAAGGCCAAGGGCTACAAATACGGTGACGTGCGCTGGACCCAGGACGAATGGGACGCCATGCGCGCCAACGCCGGTCTGAAGAGCTTCCCCAACACGGCCATGTACGGCATCACGGTACGCAATGCCGACCTGCGCGAGATGCCCAGCCATACGCCGCGTTTCAGCGAGCCCACGCCTGACCCGCGCATCAATCCTTTCGACTACTTCCAGTATTCCCTGCTGCCGGTGGGGACGCCGGTCTTCATCGCCCACACCAGCCGTGACGGCAACTGGTATTATGTGGAGACCCCCGTGGCCGCGGGCTGGGTGGACTCCAATGATATCGGCATCGTGGACGAGGCTTTCGAGGCCAGCTACAAGACCGGCAGCTATGTGGCCGTGCTGCGCGACAACGTCCCCCTGCCCGGCAGTCTGGCCGGACAGGTCAATATCGGCACTGTCCTGCCTCTGGCCCCGTCCCAGAGCGACAACACCCGCCTGGCGGTGCTGGTCCCCGTCAAGAACGGCAGCCGGGCGAACGTGGTCACACTGACGCTGGCCCATGAAGACGCCGCCATCAAGCCCCTGCCCATGACCCCGGCGCAGGTGGCCCTCATCGGCAACGTCATGATGGGGCAGCGCTACGGCTGGGGCGGCATGTTCGGCGACCGCGACTGCTCCGCCCTGACCCGCGAGCTGCTGACGCCCTTCGGCATCTGGCTGCCCCGCAACTCCCTGTCCCAGGCGCGCAGCGGACGGCGCATCATGCTGGACGGCATGAGCATCAAGGAAAAGGAAAAGGCCATCCTGCGCGACGGCGTCCCCTTCCTGACCCTGGTCTGGCTGCGCGGGCACATCATGCTCTATGTGGGGCCCTACAAGGGGCGGCCCGCCATCTTCCACAACGTCTGGGGCGTGCGCACCGTAGAGGGCGCCAGCGACAACGAGCGCTTCGTCATCGGCCGTGCCGTGGTCAGCTCCATCACGCCCGGCAGCGAACTGCGCAACCTGTACCGCACCACCACCTTTGGTGACCGCGTGAACAGCATCACCGTCCTGGGAGGCCGTTGATGAGCGGGGAAAGCCCTCGTCAGCTGGACTTCCGCGTGGCGGGCGCTCTGGTGGGGCAGCGGCTGGACAAGGCCCTGTGCGGTCTGCTGCCCGACCTCTCACGGGCCGCCGTGCAGCGTGCCATCACGGCCGGTACCTGCCGCATCGACGGGCTGCCGGTCTCCACGGCGTCCCTCAAGCTCAAGGCCGGCCAGGAAGTCCGTCTCGATCTGCCCGATACGGCCAACGAGCTCCGCGCCGAAGACGAGGTGGTGGACATCCTCTGGCAGGACGAGCATCTGCTGCTGTGCAACAAGCCCGCGGGCCTGACGGTCCATCCCTGTCCGTCCTGCCCGGAAAACACGCTTGTCCAGCGCCTGCTGCACCACTTCCCGCGTTTGCGGGAACAGGAAGGCCTGCGTCCCGGTGTGGTCCATCGTCTGGACAAGGACACCAGCGGCCTTTTGCTCGTGGCCCTGGACGAGCCCACCCGCCTGCGCATGAGCAAGGCCTTTGCCCGGCGGGAAGTCCACAAGGAATATCTGGCCCTGGTGCAGGGCGTGCCCCCGCAAACGGGCACCTGCCGGGAACCTCTGGGCCGCCATCCTACCGCCAAGGTCAAGATGGCCGTTGTCCCGGAGAACCGGGGCGGCAAGGCGGCCCACAGCGACTGGCGCGTGCTCTGGAGCAGCCCGCGCAAGGATTTCTCGCTGGTGGCCGTGCGCATCCATACCGGGCGCACGCACCAGATCCGCGTCCACATGGCGCATGTGGGCCATCCCCTGCTGGGCGACGCCCTGTACGCCCCGGCCCCTGTGGCGGCCCGTGCCCCACGCCAGATGCTGCATGCCTGGCACATCAGTTTTTGCCATCCCCTGTCGGGCGAGGCGCTGGAATTTTTCTGCCCGCCGCCCGACGACATGCTCCGGACCATCCTGAACAACAGCAGCCGCATGCAGCGGCTGGTCATCACCGGCAATCCCGGTTGCGGCAAATCGACCCTCACCCATGCCCTGGAAGAGGCGGGCCTGCCCACGGTCAGCGCCGATGCCCTGGTGGCGCAGCTCTATGCCGCCGGTGGGGAGATGGCCGATTATCTGGGCCGCCGCTTCGGGGAACGTCTGCTGGAGGATGACGGCAGCGTGTGCAAACCCGCTTTGCTGGAGGCCATGCAGCAGGACCCCGGCCTGCGCAAAGAAGTGGAGCAGATGGTCCATGCCCTTGTCCGGGACGCCATCCTGGCCTTCTGGGACAAGGCGGAAGCCGAGGGCAAGGACTGCGCCGTGGCGGAGATCCCCCTGTATTTCGAATGCGGCTGGCACAAGGCCGGTCTGCCCGGTGCCCTGAGCCTGACGGTACGCTGCCCGCGCGAGATCCGCCTGCAACGCATCATGGCCACCCGCGGCTGGAGCGAAGAAAAAGCCGCGACTCTGGAAGCCTGGCAGTGGCCAGCCGAACGCAAGGAAGCCGCCAGCGATCTGGTGGTGGACAATGCCGGGACACCGGCGGACCTTCGCGCCCGCATCCCTGCCCTGCTGGAACAGCTGACAGCACTGCGGCAACAGGCACAGGATGATATCCTCCGGCAGGTCACGGCCTGCTGGCAGGTCAAATGACGCCATCCCCCGTTTCGATCACAAGTTTATCGCAAGCACTATGAGCAGCAAAAAAATAGCCAAGACCAATGCCGCGCGCCTGCTGGAGCGTCTGGAGATCCCCTTCACCCTGCATCAGGCCGATGTGGACGAAAGCGACCTTTCCGCCGTGACCATGGCCCACAAGCTGGGCGTGGATCCCGGCTGCGTTTTCAAGACCCTGGTGGCCCGCGGTGACAAAACAGGCGTCATCATGGCCTGCATCCCCGCCGCGGCGGAACTGAACCTGAAGGCCCTGGCCACGGCATCCGGCAACAAGCATGTGGAGATGGTCCACCTCAAGGAAGTCCTGCCCCTGACAGGCTACATCCGCGGCGGTTGTTCGCCGCTGGCAGCCAAAAAGGATTACCCCGTCTTTCTGGATGAGCATGCCATCCTCTGGGAGCAGATCTACATCAGCGCCGGACAGCGCGGGGTACAGCTCTGCCTTTCGCCGGACGACCTGTGCCGGGCCACCGGCGCCACCATGGCCGAGATCGCCAATAATGCAGACTGAAACAGTTTGCAAAAGACAGCAAAAAAGTCTGAGACGTCCTCTCCTGCCTGTCCCTGACGGAGCAGGAGCAGCCCATCAGCCACAACGCAAAGAGAGCGGGCCCCCTGCGGGACCCGCTCTCTCATTTTGTACCGCCTTGTTATGGCTTAGGCCTGAGCCAGCGCCTGCGACAGGTCTTCCAGAAGGTCGTCGATTTTTTCCAGACCGACGGACAGGCGGACCATGCCGGGCGTGATGCCAGCTTCCGTGAGCTGCTCGTCACTGAGCTGGCGATGCGTGGAGCTGGCCGGATGCAGGACACAGGTACGGATATCGGCCACATGCACCTGCAGGGACACCATCTTCAGGCTGTCGATGAAACGGGCCCCGGCGTCGCGGCCGCCCTTGAGCGAGAAGGAGATGACGCCGCTGCAGCCCTTGGGCAGGTATTTTTCGGCCAGGGCCTTGTCGTGGCTGTCCGGCAGCCAGGGGTAGCAGACGCTCTCCACCTTGTCGTGCCCGGCCAGGAAGGTCGCCACGGCCTCGGCATTGCGGCAGTGACGTTCCATGCGCAGGGGCAGGGTCTCCAGGCCCTGATTGATGTAGAAGGCGCCCTGCGGCGTCTGGCAACATCCCAGGTCACGCATGAGCTGCACGCGGGCCTTGACGATGTAAGCGGCCTTGCCGAAGGCCTTGGTATAGATCAGGCCATGATACGAGGCGTCGGGCTCGGTGAATTCGGGGAAGCGCCCGGAAGTCCAGTCGAACTTGCCGCTGTCCACGATGACGCCGCCCATCTGCAGGGCATGGCCGTCCATGTATTTGGTGGTGGAGTGGACGACGATGTCGGCACCGAAATCGAAGGGACGGCAGAGCACAGGCGTGGCAAAGGTATTGTCCACGATCAGGGGCAGGCCGTGACGATGGGCCAGGGCCGCGATGCGCTCGATGTCCAGCACGTCCATGGAAGGATTGGTCAGGGTCTCGCCGAACACGGCCTTGGTGTTGGGGCGGATGGCCTTCTCGATCTCGGCATCATCGGCCCGCTGGTCCACGAAGGTCACTTCGATGCCCATTTTCTTCAGCGTCACGGCGAACAGGTTGAAGGTGCCGCCGTAGATGCTGGCCATGCTGACCACATGGTCGCCGCTCTGGGCCACGTTGAGGATGGTGATGAGGTTGGCAGCCTGTCCCGAAGAGGTGCACAGGGCGCCGACGCCGCCTTCCAGAGCCGCGATTTTCTGCTCCACGGCGTCCACCGTGGGATTACCCAGACGGGTGTAGAAAAAGCCGGAAGTTTCCAGGTCAAAAAGCTTGGCCACTTCGGCCGTGGAGTCATAAGTAAAGGTCGTGCTCTGCACGATGGGCAGTACCCGGGGCTCACCATTCTTGGGGGTATAGCCCGCATGCAGGCAAAGCGATTCGGTTTTCATGGGTTCCTCGTTCCGTAAAAAGTCCATTCGGCAGCGTCTGCCGGCCTTTTTTCTTATCTGATGGATAGGAGAAACACAAGCCGCAGCGCCCCAAAACAAAAGCCCGTCCTCAGGGAAGACGGGCAACGACGGCAACGACCTTTCGCAGGTCTAGATATCTTCGGGCAGATGTTCCTCGGTGTACAGGGCGAACCCGGCCTCGCGCAGCATGCGTGCCCACAGCCCGTCACCGGGACAAAGGGTACGGCTGAACGTGCCGTCATAGATCTGCCCCACACCGCAGGAGGGCGAACGCCGTTTGAGGATGGCCGCCGTACAGCCGTGCCTGCGGGCCGTCTCCATGGCCAGGCGGGCCCCCCGGAGGAAATCCTCCGTCAGATCCCTGCCATCCTGCGACAGGACGCGCCCTTCTCTGATCTCGCACGGCGGGCGGGGCACGGGCAGGCAGGCCAGCCCTTCAGGACAGGCCGTGACGGCCTCTCCCCTGCGCACCAGTTCCTGGACCGCAGCACAGGCGTTGCTCCCGCCGTCATAGCGGCAAAATTCCCCGGCCAGACAGGCGCTGACCACAAAACGGCATACGGGCGTCGTCATCACAGCTCCGCATTCCGGCGCTGGGCTATGGCCAGTTCGCGCCGCTCGGCCATCCCGGCTTTGACGGCATGCTTCATGGCCTCCTCGGCAGACTGTACCACAGGGACATTGGTGTAATACAGGGCACCGCTGTCCAGCCCGTTCTCTTCCTGGACGCGGTCATAATGCTGCCAGGCAGGGCTCAGGGCCACAAGGCGCGGCGTGATGACCGCGAAAAAGACCCACAGGCCGACGCCCCAGAGGACAAGCTTGCCCATCTTGAAGATTCTGTCATTCATGAGGATCACCCTACACCGGAACATCCGGGAAAAAAAGGGGGCCGTTCCCAGAACGGCCCCCCTTGATTGCAGATGAAGCTTAGATCTTGGCCGTGATTTCGGGGAAGACCTTGTAGAACATGATCCAGGCCATGAGCAGCGTCAGGGCCAGGTTCAGGGACTGACCGCAAACATAGAGCAGGATGGGCTTGCCGCCCTTGAAGTACTTGCCCAGTTCGCGGAAGTTGGTGGTCAGACCGATGGACACGAAGGCCAGGGCGAAGAACCAGCCGCGCAGGGGCACGGAGATCTTGTTGATGCCGTTATCCACCAGCATCTTGCCCACATCAGCACCCAGGGAGGAGCTGACCACGGACATGACGATGGAAGCCGTCAGGAAGCCCAGCACGAACTTGGGGAAGCGGTGCCAGATCTCCATGGCGCTGACCTTCTGGCCTTCCTGCACGTCCACCTTGGCGCACCAGTACATGGCCACGCAGAAGGCCGTCACACCGATGAGCACGTTCTGGATCATCTTGACCGTAGCGGCCACCTGCAGGGCCTTGGGACCGATGAAGGCACCGGCAGCGGCCACGGCGCCGGTGGCGTCCACGGTACCGCCGATCCAGGCGCCGCCCAGGACCTCAGGCATACCCACCCAGTTGATGAAGGCGGGCATGGCCACCATCATGATGGCGGTGAAGGTCAGGGACAGACCGATGGACAGGGTCAGTTCTTCCTTCTTGGCGCGGCAGGCAGCGGCGGTGGCGATGGCCGCCGAGGTACCGCACACGGACATGTCGGCGGAAATGACCATGTTCAGGGTACGGGAAGGCATCTTGAGCACCTTCTGGCCGAAGATGAAGGTGCTGATGAGCACGATGGGGGTCACCACCCAGGCCACGAAGATGCCGGGGATACCGATGGCCAGGATCTTGTGGAACAGCACTTCGGCACCCAGCAGCACCAGACCGGCCTTGATGAAGTATTCCACCTGGGCGCCGTCCTTGACCAGCTTGGGCGTGCCGATGGTATTGGCGATGATCATGCCGATGGCGATGGACCAGATCTCGGCGTTGATGCCGTACAGGCGCATGGTCTTCTGGTTGCCCAGGATGTTGGCCAGCACGCAGAGGGCGTAGATGATGAGGAAGGAGACGAAGAACTTGCCGGGGTTCATGCCCATGAACACGGCACCGACGGTGCACAGGGCGCCCAGCACCAGACCCAGCACGATGAGGGTGGGGATGCGGTTGAAGGGCTTGGCCAGACCGGAAGCAGCCTTGGAGGCCTTCTTCTCGGCGCTCTGCCAGGAGTCGATGGCGGCCTTGGCGGCATCATTCAGACCGGCGTCCTGATAACCGGCAGCGGCGGCGGCATCCTGGGCGGCCTTAGCCGTGGCCAGAGCCTCGGCAGCGGCCTGCTTGGCAGCTTCGACCTTGGGCTTGAGGGCGGCGTTGCGCTCATCCGCGCGGGCCTGATCCATCATCAGGGCATCCAGAGGATTGTCGGTCCAGCGGGCGGGCGTCTTCAGATAAGCGATGACATCAGCCACCTGGGACTGCTTCTGGGCCTGCACGTTTTTCTGGGCGGCAGTGGCCTTGTACCATTCGATGGTCTTGAAGGGCTTGCTTTCCTCAGCCTTGATGATGGTCTCGTATTCGTTGAACTTGGCTTCCAGGGCCGGACGCTGGCCAAAGCACAGCCATGCGGCCACGATCAGGAAAAAGAAGCCGATCCAGATGGCCCAGTAGTCTTCCTTCTTCCACAAGTCGGACCACTGCGACTTGGCACGGTCGACAACGACTTCGTTGTTTTGTTCCATAACAGACAACCTCCGTTTGCGGCCGGGCTGCTCCCCGCCACGTCGTATTGAAAATGGCAACAAGAAGGCTTCTTGCGGAGCGTTCCCTCCCATCCCGAAAAAAGACAGCGGCTTTTTTCACAAACCATCTTGCTCTTGCGGCGCGCACAGGCCGCACATCCCAAGGATAATACCGGGCAAAGGGGCAAAGTAAAGTAAACTATTCTCACAGGATAGAAACATTCATCCCATCATGTCGCCATGGAAAATCAACAGGTTAGATATCATGTGAAATATTTTGTAATGTAGCCTCCTGTGGCTGTGCCAGGCGGCTCTCCCCTCCTGTCCGCTCCCGCATTTTTTCTGCCGGATACGAGGCCTTAAATTTTTTTCGATTTTTTTGTTGACAAGAGAGCCGGTTTTGCGTAGGTTCCATTTTCGCGATGGGCTGTCGTTCAATTGGCAGGACGGCGGATTCTGGCTCCGCTAATCAAGGTTCGAGTCCTTGCAGCCCAGCCATCAAAACTTCATAGCGCGTCCCCATCGTCTAGCCGGCCCAGGACAACGGCCTTTCACGCCGTCGACAGGGGTTCAAATCCCCTTGGGGACGCCAAAGATTTCACTGCGTTACAGAAGCGCTTTCCTATTGGAGTCTGTTGTTTACAGACCCATGTTTACAAAATGCCTCGCGGGGTTGCAGCCTGCGGGGCATTTCCATTTCCAGCAGCTGTTCAGCTGCGATCCCTATACTGCTCTCGCCGAGAGCGTCCATCATGACGCTCCGATCTCCGTACAATCCGGCGCTGCGGACATAGATGTCCGTCGTGGTGGCACGGCTATGCCCCATGAGCGTCTGGGCCACGGCCAGCCCGCCGGCAGTGAATGTTATGGCTGCGGCCTTGTGGCGCAGAGCGTGGAAGCCGAAGGGCTTGACCCCTGCCTTGCGGCACAGGCGCGGCATCAGTTTGCTGCGCTGCTGGAAGGGCTCTCCAAGCATCCCGTCGCAATGCTCCTGCATGAAGACGTTATCCACCACGCAGGGGCGGACGGCCTGCCACCAGCGCAAAGCCTTGGCCAGTTCCGGGTGCATGGGCACCCAGCGGGCCCGCGAGCTTCCGTCCCGGCCCTTGTGATCCACCAGCCGGATGCTCCCGGAATCGAAGTTGACATCCGACCAGAGCAGGCGGAACACCTCGCCCCGCCGCGCTCCGGTGTAGTAGTACGTCAGGAGCATCACCAGATCCTGACCATGTGCCTGCTGGAGGACTTTTATCACGTCCTCCTCCGGGGGGACATAACGCACCCCGGCTTCCACAGGAAACGGCCTGATACGCTCCAGGGGGCAATGCGCCTGCGGGAAGCCCGGAAAGCCGCTGTCCACAGCCCAGTTCCATGCTGCCAGCAGGTTCTTGCGGTAGACGTTGGCCCGCCGTGGGCCGCGTTCGCTGGCCACCTTGGTCAGGAAGAGCGTCCATGTGCTTCGGGTCATGTCTTCGACGCCTGTCAGCCCCGCCTCACGGCAGTAGCCGAACAAGGCCTGCATGACCGTCTGCTTTTCCGTCAGCGTGATCCGCGACATGGTACGCCCCACATGGTCAAGATAGGCTTCGCCCCATGCCAAGAGCAGCCCGAAGCCCGTGAGGATCTTCCGCTGCCGCTCCCGCAGCTCCAAAAATTCTTTTTTTCGCTCGACCTCCCATGTCTTGGCCGCCATCCACTCCGGGCCTTTGCTGCGGCCCGGAGGGAAAACCTTGCTGTCCACCTGCTGGCCGTCGATGACGACACGCGCCAGCCAGCAGTTCCCCCGGCTCTTGAGTTTCGTGGGCATTGTTGAAGAACTCCATCACTGTGCCCCAGCGAAACCGCCAGCGTCTTCCAAAGCGTTTGCCGCCGAGCTGGAAGGCTACCCGCCGCACGGTTCGGCGGTCAAGTCGCAAGGCAGTGGCGATCTCGTCCAGAGAAAGCACATCATCAGCTTCCCAGACAGGCATGGGATAACTCCTGCGCCGGATGTCCGGCTACCTCTTCACGTTGATTGGCCAGCCGAAGTACTCCGGCAGCATCTCCGCGTCCGGAGCGGCCATATCCGCCTCGCTGACACGGACTTTCCGGCGCTCCCGCTTGTCGCGGGCCATGAAGTGGCTGTTGATCTTGCGCGCCCGCTGCAAGGACGTGCGGGCCTCTTCAAGCTCCTGATGGAGTGCGGCGTTCTCCTCCTGCAGGACGGCCAGCTTGCGGGCCTGATCCTCAAGCTCTTCGACGGTGGATTCCGAGCGCAGCAGGCCGACCAGCTCCATGATCTCCCCCACATAGAGGGACTTGGGGTGCCGCTTGCGGTAGAGGGTGCAGCGGTAGTTTTCGTCGATTTTCAGCATCCCGCGCGGCCCGAAGACCTGCCCGCGCCGGTTGATGCAGTATCCCGGATAATGAGGGACGGGATAGCACGGGATCTCATGCGCGGTCGTCATGGCTCTCCTCCTCCGGTTCCACGAACACGAGCCTACCGTTCTTGATCCACGATTCAGGCACCCAGAAATGGGTGTCCAGTCCGCAGTTGGGGCAGCGCCACTTAAGATACAGAAGGAACTCATGGCCGGCGCCCTCCGAGGCGCGACGCTCCATGAGGCAGACGGCCCCGTCCGGGGGGCTTTTCCGAAATTCGGAGCGCACATCAGAGAAATCCTCGGCAGTGACGTACTTCCCCTTGTAATCCTTCTTGTAGCGGGGCGTGGCGATACAGCGCCATCCGGGGGCGATCTTTTGCATCATCTGGGCAGACATGGCTACATGACCTCCAGGGCTTCTTCGATGTTCGAGGCAGCGTCCGTGAGGGAATCCACGGCTTCCTCCAGCTTCTCCAGCAGTTCTTGCATCTGCTCGCCCTTTTCCGATTCCTGCCAGCGTTCGCTGCGGCTGTCGTAGCGTTCCTGTTCGGCATCCACGAACTCGCGCAGGTCACTGGTGATGTCGTCGATCCGGCTCTTGAGAGCATCGAGCTTTGAGCGTCGGCTAATGGACATGGACGGCCTCCTTTTGCGGGAGAGCGGCAAGCTCCTCAATGGTCTTGCCCATGCTTTCGAGACGATCAAGGAGGGCGAGCATGATTTTCAGGTGGTCTTCGGGGAGGATCGCTCCGCTGGCCATGCTCCCACGGCGGAACTGACCCTTCGTGTTCTGGGCACAGAAGAGTACCTCGATGCACACGGTCTCAGGGTTACGGATCTCTTTCTCTATCTCTTCGACAAGCCTTCTCTGCGTGTCGAGGCTTAACGGGGTACGGTCTTGGTTAAACATCTATTTCCTCACTTGGCGCCACTCGGAACAGGCCGGGCGGCTTGGGGCAAAATTGTAAGCGGGACAGGGCAACGTCCGGCGCATCTCCAGAGTGCAAAGCTCGCAGTTGTCACAGCAACGCCGTTCTTCCGGGACAGGTTCATGCCGGTGACGACAGTGTATTTCATGTTCCAAGCAGGCTTTCTCACTGTCAAAAACTTCATCACAATAGATGCACAGGAATTTTTTTGCCCTGTAGATATCCGACATCATGTGCCCATTCAGGCAGTCTTCTGCTTCTTCTTCTGTGGCATAATCGGTATCGCAGTAAGGACAGGCGTAACGAATCTCTTTTCTGGGCATGACAGCCTCACTGCTTTTGCTCACGTTCCTGCAGCGTCTGCTGCAATCTCCTGATATGCCGACGGTTCGACACGTTCCAGACGAGGGCCAGAGCCAGCCAGCAGCCCGCCAGAGCTGCGAGCAGGATGGCCCCCAGAAGCAGGCCTTCGCCCATCACGCCACCGCCTCCTTGAGCTGGCGGCCAGCGCAGATGAGGGGCAGCAGAGCCATGATCTGGCGGAAATTCGCCATGATGCGCACCCGCTTGCCATCCAGGGTCACGATGTAGGTGGCCTGATTGACAGCCGTACCGGGTTGGGAGTAAGTCTTGGTCATTGGATTGCTCCTTCGGGAGTTTGGCCCCTTGGCTGCTGCAACAGCCGAGGGGCTTTTTTATTTGGCGGCCTGCGCCCTGTCGCTGAGTTCCATCACTCTCAGGATGGCGGACAGGGCCATCTGGCCGTCCCGCGCGATGCGGGCCTGTTCCTCTGCCGTGATGATGCCGTCGTCGAGGCTCTGCGCCACCTGCGCGGCAAACTCGCCGAACTGGCGGACGCTCTCCACCAGCGAGGCAGTGACCTCGTGGCCGCCCGGAGAGACCGGCGGAAGCTCCACATACACACCACCCATCTGCCGGGCCAGATGATGCATGGGAGCGGATGCGCCCGTCAGCTGCATGATGGGCAGGACGATCTCCGCCCCCAGCTTGTGGCCCGGCTGTGCCGACAGCTGCGACATCAGCGTGGCGTAGCGCATGCCCAGTGCATCGGCCACGGCCTCGGCGGAGATGCCGTTGGGCGCATATTTGACCGCGTGCTGGCACAAGATCCTGATCTGTTCATCCTGCATTGCGAAAATCCCTTCTTGTCTTGCGTGACGCCCGCCGTGCCGGGAGGCTACTGTTGCCCATTGGCGGCATTTTCCATGTTGCCGTTTTCCAGTCCGGGGAAACGCGGGATCTTGCGGCGATGACCGTATCGCATCTCACAGGGGGACGGCAGCAAGTCCTTGGGAAAGCCAAGTCGAAGAAGAGTGGCGTAATGCCCGTTTTTCCAGATCGTTTCCTTGACCAGCAAGATCCGCGCTCCTGCCGCCGACATCCCCAACTGTTCGCCGATGGCCCGAAACGTGATGTCCCGGTCAGACATCCATCTGCGCAAACGCTTATACCTCGGCTCTTGCATCTCGTTGCTCCTTGAAATGTGTTTTGCTATCGTGTTGCAAAACAAGGTTTACGCGCCCATTTTTTGAAATTCTAAATATTTTTTCGGATAGAATCAACCGAAAATCGGGCAATATATGGAAAAACTATTTGAACGCATCAGAAAACTCGTTGATTTTTTTGAAAAAAGCAACCAGACAGCCTTTGCCAAAAAAATCGGCTGCCAGCAGTCGACCTTCAACGGTTATCTGAATGAAGAAGGCCAGAAAAGGATACGGGTGACCTTGCTGGACGACATCCTGCGTGCATATCCGCAAGTTTCCCGCTACTGGCTTTACTTCGGTGAAGGAAAGATGCTGGCAGAGCCGGGTGCAACGGCCATCCCCTCACAAAAGAAAGAAAAAATCCTGCCACTCACCCCCCATCCCGACGCTCCTGATGATGCCCTGGGACGCATCGCCCTACTGACCGGCATCCGCACGACCAGCGGCCTGGAGCTGCAAAACGTTTTCGGGGAGGATTTCAAGATTCTCAAAAAATTCGTTTCCCGATATGTTCAGGCACGGGAACGCGTGCAAGCGTGGAAAGACGCCGGAGCCAAAGAAGAAGACTATCCCGGTTCGCCAGAAAAGATCCCTGATGAATGGCTCAATTATTTTTGGACGCACTTCGGCCCCAATCCGGGCTGGATACAAAAAGGCCCTCATGCATGGTCCCCGATCCCGGTGCTGCGGGAACGCCCCCTGGCTGCGGAGCTTTCCCGCCTGCGCAGCGAAAATGAGGCCCTGCGTAGCGAGCTGGCCCGGCTGCGCGACAGCGTGGGGAAGGTGACGCCGGATCCTGCCCATATGCCGCAGGATGCCCCCTGCGTACCGCTTGGGAAGAACTGAGGCGCAGCACACTGCAATAAAATATGGAGGAAGCCTCGCCATGCTGAAACTCTCTCCCCTGCTCCTGAGCCTGCTGACCGCCCTGCTCCTTGCGGGCTGCCATCACGGTCACGGTTGCTAAACATA
>ERZ773136.893-NODE-893-length-31778-cov-486.916622_pt1 | contig 31778 bp, 24 predicted proteins | sample MGYA00580855_ERZ773136 | MGnify/ENA primary metagenome ERZ773136 (study PRJEB29015, sample SAMEA2737860) | human gut metagenome | biome: human gut; feature: human-associated habitat; material: faeces | place: China | collected 2012 ... | reverse complement strand
GAGCAAGGCACAAAAGGCTGTTCTTTCGATTGCCGGTGCAAAGATACAACATTTTTGGGCAGAATACAAGCTTTCACCCTAACTTTCTATGTGAGAAAAGCTATAAGTGGCTGTAATACAATAAGTTCTATTGATTTTCTATCTGAACTTTATTGCAGAAACAATCAGCAATGGGAAAGTAAGGATGAAAAACGAGCGTGTCATTAAGGGTCAGTGTCATTAAGGGTCATTTAGGAAAATGAAAGTGTCATTTTGAGCTATAGTATATATAAATATTTATTTATATATATACTATAGGGATTTTTCTCCCCCGAAAATGAAAATGACCCTTAATGACCTTGACCCTTAATGACACTCTTGATGATTTCATATTTATAAAAATGATAGGGACGTAAGTATTATTTAATATATTGGTTATAAGGTAGTTATGTCTATGCTGTTGTATGCGTACTCTAACTTTTGTGTATAACAAAAATCAACATATTAAGTCTAAGTTATAAGCTGTTGTACTGCTTAATTCTACTACTTTATCTTTCCTTTATTATCGATTTTTGTCAAAAATACCTACCTTTGGAGCATGATTTCACGTCCGAGGAGGGGCATTTTTTGCCCATACTAGAGGGGGTAAAACATCTTCCTAACCTCCATATTTTGCATTTTTCCGTTAAATAACGTGATAAAATTCTTGGGTTTGCCAACTTTTTATTATCTTTGCTAGCAATTAACAAATTATTGACGTAGCAATAGTCCGGAAAGCTAGAAACTACATAATAACAATACTAAGATGAAAAGATATAACTTATTGATGCACAGGGTTTTAGGGGGGGGGTAATTTTGCTCAGGCAAAGTTAGCCCAATATCATCATGTTCTTATCCGCAGGCGAATATTATCTTATTTTTATATGATAATAGTCGCTTTTTTTATGCTTTCTTCCACCGCCTGTTCTAGCGACGAAGAAACAGAAAAATCAGAGGCTTTTGATTACGAAACCACATTTTTAGCCCACGAATGGCAGATTTCAGCCCTTTATCAGCGCGTTGGAAGTATCTTTATCGACGTAAAAGAGGCTCCTTTGTTCTGCAGTTTCACCTCAGATGCTATTTCTTTCTCCGAAACGACGGAAGTGAACCACTTCGACGAAGGCGGTAAAATAACCCAAACTACCACCGAAAACGTTGCTTGCGGTCAGTACACCTATTTAATAAAGGAGAATAAAATACAGATAGATAATCAGATATTCACCATTACGGACAACAACGGGACCCTCGTTCTGCAGAACGAGGACTGGAATCTTGTGCTCGTAGAAAAATAAACATATTATGGCTAAGAAACAAGATACAATCAGCATAGGTTTTGAAGAGAAAATATGGAAGGCTGCCGATATTCTGAGAGGCAACCTCAGCGCTTCGCAATACGAGGGCGTGGTGCTCGGACTCATCTTTCTGAAATACATCAGCGACCGCTTCGAACAGAAGTTCCAGGAGTTGCAGGGCGACGAATACGCCGACCCGGAAGATAAGGACGAATACACCGCCGAGAACATCTTCTTCGTGCCTGCTGAAGCCCGATGGAGCAAGATTAGTGCTGCTGCCCACACACCGGAAATAGGCGTGATAATAGATGAAGCACTTACCGCCATTGAGCGTGAAAACGAAAGACTGAAGGGCATTCTGCCTAAGAATTTCGCCCGTCCGGAGCTGGACAAGCGTCGTCTGGGCGATGTGGTAGATCTCTTTACGAACATAGAAATGCACGATGCTGGCGAGGAGAAAGACCTGCTGGGCAGAACCTACGAATACTGTCTGCAGCAGTTTGCCAGTCTGGAGGGCAAGAATGGTGGCGAGTTCTATACGCCTTCCTGCATTGTCCGCACGCTGGTAGAGATTCTGGAGCCTTACGAGGGCAGAGTTTATGACCCTTGCTGCGGAAGCGGCGGTATGTTTATACAGAGCGCCAAGTTTATCGAACGCCACAAGGGAAACCTGCGCAAGATCAGTATCTACGGTCAGGAGGCAAACCCTGATACGTGGAAGATGGCGCACATGAACCTTGCCATCCGTGGCTTGGATGCAAACCTGGGCAATATCTTTGCCGACACTTTCTATGATGACCAGCATCCTACGCTGAAGGCAGATTACATTCTTGCCAATCCTCCTTTCAATCTCAGCGATTGGGGACAGAGTGCGCTTCAGGAAGATGTGCGCTGGCAGTATGGTTTGCCACCTGCTGGCAACGCCAACTTTGCATGGATGCAGCACATGATTCACCATCTGGCACCTAACGGAAAGATTGGTTTGGTGCTGGCGAATGGTGCGCTTTCGAGTCAGAGTGGCGGCGAGGGACAGATTCGCCAAGCCATCATCGAAGCCGACCTGGTAGAGGGAATCGTGGCTTTGCCTTCGCAGCTGTTCTACAGTACGGGTATTCCTGTGAGTCTTTGGTTTATCAGCCGCAACAAGGCGCAGAAGGGCAAGACCGTGTTTATCGACGCCCGCAATCTGGGCACGATGGTTACTCGCAAGCTTCGTGAGCTGATGCCTGATACGGATATTAAAAAAATCTCTGACACCTTCCATGCGTTCCAGCAGGGAACCCTGGAGGATGAAAAGGGCTTTTGTGCCGTATGCACCACCGAGCAGATAGCCGCTCAGGACTACATCCTGACTCCTGGCAGATACGTAGGAATCGCTGAAGACGAAGGTGACGGAGTGCCTTTTGAGGAGAAAATGACGAATCTCACCGGGGAACTAAAGCAGCTGTTTGAGGAAAGCAAGAAGCAGGAAGAGGAGATCAGATTGCAGTTGAAGAAAATTGGATGGGAGGTGTAGAGTATGGAACTTCAAGAACTATGTTCATACGTAAAGACGAAAGTGGAAACATCTAACTATTCTATAGAAGACTATATTTCAACAGAAAATATGTTACCTGAAAAGGGTGGAATAACTATAGCTTCTTCGTTTCCAAGTGGTAAAGTAACTGAATTTCAAGAAAATGATATCTTGATTTCAAATATTCGACCATACTTTAAAAAAATATGGAGAGCAAACAGAAGTGGATGTTGTAGTAATGATGTCTTATGTATTAGAGCTAATAATAATGTAGATGCTGAATTTCTATATTATTTATTAAGCCAAGATTTATTTTTTGCTTATGTTATGTCTGGTGCAAATGGAAGTAAAATGCCAAGAGGTGACAAACAGCAAATTATGAATTGGGAAATAGAAATCCCATCAGAGAAAGAAGACCAGCGCCGCATTGCCTCCATCCTTTCATCTCTCGACCGGAAGATAGAGTTGAACAACAAGATCAATGCTGATTTGGAGGAGATGGCGCAGGCTATTTTCAAGAATTGGTTCGTTGACTTTGAGCCTTTCAAGGATGGTAAGTTCGTGGATAGTGAATTGGGAATGATTCCAGAAGGATGGAAAGTAGGAACGCTTGGAGATATTACGAACAATAAATCTGCCAAAGTGAAGGAAAGAAATGATGTAAAAGTTCTATCTCCAGTAACTTCTGGAGAACTAGTATTGTCAGAAGAATACTTCACCAAGCAGGTTTTTAGTTCGAGCATAGCCAAATATAAAATAGTAAATAAAGGAGATTTCGCATACAATCCTGCACGAGTTAATATTGGTTCGCTCGGAAGAAATGAATTTGATTTTTATGGATGTGTAAGTCCTGTTTATGTGGTATTTTCTGTATTAGAAGGCTATGAGAATTACTTCGATTTGTTTCGAAAGACAGATTTCTTTAAAGATTCTGTTGCTTCTTTGGCTATTGGAGGAGTAAGACAATCACTCAGTTATGATGATTTGAGTTTGATAGAAACTATCATTCCTAGTAAAAATATCGTTGAGAAGTTTAATAATCTCTACAATCAGATGAAGAAAACTATCAAAGCGAATAAGCTAGAGAACTCCCGCCTCTCCCTCCTCCGTGACACCCTTCTCCCTCGCTTAATGTCAGGCGAGCTGGAAGTCCCGGAATAAGAAGAGCTACGAAAGAAAATAACGAGAAAGAAAATATAAAATATTAACATTATGGCAGACGACAAGAAATTCACCGAAGACGCATACGAGCAGACGCTCATTGCCCTGTTCCGGGACGAACTCGGCTATGCGTACGAATGTGGCTACGACGTGGAGCGCGACTACAAGGAGCCTTTCTATCGTGCCGATTTGGTCGCCTCGATGCGACGGCTTAATCCTCAACTGCCAGCCGATGCAATGGATGAAGGAATCAAGCAAATCACCAACATCAGCATCGGTACTTTAGAACAGAACAACGAGCAGTTTACACTCTGGATGCAAAACGGTCTGGAGGTGGGATTCCTGCAGAATGGCGAAGAACGAACAGCCCTGATGAGGCTCATCGACTTCGACCACCCCGAAAGAAATCTCTTCAAGGTGGTGAACCAGTGGCGAGTGGAAGAGTATAAGAACAAGCGCTGCGATATGGTGGTGATGGTCAACGGATTGCCCCTCGTGGTGGTGGAGCTGAAAAGCGCCATTTCCGAAGATGCAACCGTAGAAGATGCCTACAAGCAGATCAAGAACTATCAGCAGAGCATTCCTAGCCTCTTCAGCTACAACGCCTTCAACGTAATCAGCGACATGAGCGAGACCCGTGCCGGAACCATCACCGCCAAGCTGGAACGCTATATGGAATGGAAGACCATAGACGGCTCATACGAGTCAACCCTCTTTGCCGACTACCGCACCTTCTTCCTCGGCATGTTCCAGCAGCAGCGACTGCTCGACATTCTGCAGAACTTCATCTGCTTCGACAAGAACCAGGGCAAATACGCCAAGATTCTTACCGCCTACCATCAGTACTACGCCGTGGGCAAAGCCCTGCAGCGCACCCGTACCGCCGTGGAAGGCAACGGAAAAATCGGCGTGTTCTGGCACACGCAGGGTTCGGGCAAGAGCCTCTCCATGGTGTTCTACGCCCACCTGCTGGTGCAACGGTTGCCCGAAGTAACCATCGTGGTGGTAACCGACCGCAAGGACCTCGACAACCAGCTCTTCGGTCAGTTCTGCCGCTGCCAGGACTTCCTTCGTCAGGAACCACAGAACGCCCAGAGCCGTGAAGACCTGGGCAATCTGCTCCGTAACCGAAAGAGTGGGGGAATCATCTTCACCACCATTCAGAAGTTTGAAGAAGGCGACTCGGCACTCTCCACCCGCCGCAACATCATCGTGATGACCGACGAGGCGCACCGCTCGCAATACGGCGAGGAGCACTGGGACAACAAGAGTCTGACGATGAAGAAGGGATTCAGCCAGAAGATGAGAGAAGCCCTGCCGGGTGCCTCGTTTATCGGTTTCACCGGAACGCCTATCAGCGACCGCGACAGAGACACGGAGGAAGTGTTCGGCAACTACATCGACGTTTACGACATGAGTCAGGCGGTAGATGATGGAGCCACCCGTCCGGTTTATTACGAGAGCCGTGTTGTGAACCTGAACCTCGACGAAGACACGATGAAGCTACTGAACGATGAGTTCGACAACCTGGCCGATGAGGGAGCCACCGAGGAGCAGATCAGGCAGGCAAAGCAGGAGCACAGCCGACTGGAAGTACTCTTGGGTGAAGACGCCACCATCGACACGCTGGTAAGGGATATTGTGAAGCACTACGAGGAAAACCGTGCGCAGGAACTCACCGGCAAGGCAATGATTGTGGCGCTGACCCGAAGCATCGCCATCAAAATCTACCGCAAGATGCTGGAGCTTCGCCCCGGGTGGACGGAGAAGGTAAAGGTGGTGATGAGCGGTTCGAACCAGGACCCCGAAGACTGGCAGCCGATTATCGGCAACGAAGCCTACAAGAAGGAACTGGCAAGAAAATTCAAGGACAACGACGATGAGATGAAAATCGCCATCGTAAGAGATATGTGGCTCACGGGCTTCGATGTTCCGTCGCTCGCCACCATGTACGTATATAAGCCGATGAGCGGTCATAACCTGATGCAGGCAATAGCCCGTGTGAACCGAGTGTTCCCGGGCAAGGAAGGCGGACTGATAGTGGATTACGTAGGCATTGCGCAGGCGCTGAAGAGTGCCATGCAGCAGTACACCAACCGTGACCGCCGCCGCTTCGGAGACCCCGACATCGCCAAGACCGCCCGGCTGAAATGGAAGGAAGAGATGGAAATCTGCCGAGACCAGCTTCATGGTTTCGACTATTCCGGCTTCTTCGAACAGGACAACTCGAAGCGGGCACTCGCCATTACGAGCGGAGCCAACTTCCTGAGTTCTCCAGCCATGATTCAGCGCAAGAAGAATTTCATGGAGCACAGCAATCTGCTTCACAACGCCACCACGCTCTGCCGTTCGCTCCTGAATGAGCAGCAGAAGGCGGAGGTGTGCTATATGGATGCGCTGCGCGTGATGATGCTCAAACTCTCGCAGAAGGGCAAAATCAGCCGCCATGAAATCAACGAGCGCATCGGCGACCTGCTCCGTCAGAGCGTGAAGACCGACGGGGTAATCAATCTCTTCGGCGACCGCCAGATAGAGTTCTCGCTCTTCGACGACGCCTTCATCCAGGAGGTGAAGAACATGAAGGAGCGCAACCTGGCGGTGGAACTGCTCACCAAACTGATGAAAGAGAAAATCAAGCAGCAGCAGAAGACCAACGTGGTTCAGAGCGACCTCTTCTCAGACATGCTCAGCCAGAGTCTCTCCAACTATCTGAAGGGCTTGCTCACCAACGAGGAAGTGATAGAGGAGCTGTTGAAGATGGCTCAGCAGATGAAGCAGGCAGAGGCAGAGGGCAACGACCTGGGACTTGCGCCCGAGGAGAAGGCATTCTATGATGCACTCTCCACGCCGGAAGGAGTGCGGCAGGCTTACTCCGACGAGGAGTTTGTGGCGCTGACCCGGGAACTGACGGAAGTCTTGCACCGCAACCGCACCATCGACTGGAACCGGAAGGAATCGGCGAGGGCAAAGATGCGAGTGATGGTGAAGCGACTGCTCAAGAAGTATAAGTATCCACCAGAGGGTGCAGAAAAAGCGCTGGAAACCGTGATGCGCCAATGCGACCACTGGGCGGATGATGAAGAAAACGTAGTATAAACCCTTTAAAATTTGAAGTAAGAAACAGAAAGTAAACAAGAGAAAATAACATATAGATATTGACGCTGATTATCTGACACTTCTACGGTATTCAGAACCTGCAATTCAGAAATTCGGTAAGAAGACGGTGACAGCAAGGCGTCCACTCCTCTACGGCGTGGGCAGTACTTGTTTGTGCCTTACCGAAGGTTCTTGCAGGTACCCGAATACCGGTACTTACAGGGAACCCCACGCCGCTTATTTAAACAACATAACAAATCAAACCTAGAAAAAGAATATGCAGACAGAGGAAATACCAAATACTGACAATAACTACAATTCTCTTCTGAAGATTTCATCAGAAGAAGATCTTTTTGTGGAAGATGAAGTAACAGGAGTCAAGAAATACACTCCAGTAACAACTACTGATGTAGGTCAGTTTAAGAGAGAGGCAGAACATTTGTATAAGGAGATTCAGCATGCTAAAGATGAATTTAAATGGAATGCAGGAAAGCATAAAGGTCTTACCTGTTATTTTCATATTTACCAGAACCTTGCCGAACAGTTGACAGATTTTCTTAATTATATTCATACGCTCCATAAGAAAGTCTACATTTCCATCTACAAGAGCTACGATGATGAATTCATGGGGATTTATACTGATGTTTTAGAGAAGGTGCTCCAGGAAATTCAGACCATCGCCCGGAAGCATTTAGACTATTTGCTCGATAAGGAAGAGGAGTATGGTCAGATTCCCTATGCTAAGGCTATTTACGAGCAATGCAAGAAGCTTAAAGTTCCTGCCGGAGACGATTATCCGCGTTTTGATTCCCATTACAAGAACTTTGTCTCTACCGGTTTGCAGATGTCTTTGGCTGAAACCATCTCCACAGTAAGTACTATTTGTGCCGATTTTCTAGCCTTATACAGAACCCGCCTTTTCCGCACCGACCATGAGGCTGTGATTATTTACCATTATATCAAGCGAATTTTCGACGAGGGCACGCTACCTGACCATCTGAAACATGAGGTAAAGGTAAAGAAACGTCATCTGAGAGAGAGAAGAATAGATATTACCACTTTGAGCTTGCAGAAAGTAATGAATGATATTGAGGATAAATACAACAATTATACGCTTTGTTCTGACTGGTTTGAGCGAGAGGAGGATGAGGAAGAAGAACTTGTCCGTACGCTAGTCAGAGAGCAGGCTTCGCCCGAGGATTTTGAAACGCTGTTCAAGTATCAGGGTGAGCATAAAATGTGGGAAGCTGAAATTGCCAGGGCTGATGATTTTGAGCGTAACAGCGACTCGTTCTTTGTGAACTGGGTAGATTCCATAAAGTTGGAGGAGAAGTTGAAGTTCTGGATAAAAGGCAACATTACGTCTCAGCAAAGCTGGTACATAGTCTGGTGCCTGATGAAATATACGTTCCATATGGTGCGTGATAATCAGGACAAGGCAGCCTTTGCCGCCCGCATGAACCTGATGTTTCCTGATGCAGAAAAGAAATGTGTGGTGGAGTCGTTCCGCAAGCAGGAAACGCAGAAGAACCACAACCACCATTTTTCGGAGTGGCTAGAAGGCTCCGATCCCGATTATCATACCGCCCAGGATCTGTATTATAAGCTGGCGAAAAGGGAGGATTTTATGAGAAGTATTTGAGTTGGTATAGGAAAGTAGAGAGGAAGATTTAGAGACAACTATCGTCCCGGGTATAAAAACAAGGATAATTCCGGTAATATTCTACGGATTTTTTGAAAATATTCCGTAGAATATTACCGCTTTCCAAAAAAATATTGTATTTTTGCAGCGACAAAGATATTAATATAAATGTGATATGGACAATATAGTTTGTAAAGTGGAAGCACTAGGAGGCACAATCTCTACTACTGATATTCCTCATATGGCAGAGTATAAGCGATTGTTGAGAGCTAAGGAACGTGGCGACTTGATCAAGTTGCGCCAGGGCATTTATGCTGTTCCGGAAGCCCTGCTGAATACAATGATAGATGTGGAGCGGATTGTACCTAAAGGTGTTGTGTGTCTATACAATGCCTGGGCTTATCATCAGCTTTCGACAACTGTTCCACCAGCTTTTTGCATTGCCATCGACAATAAAAGGAAAGTAGAGATTCCTGAAACGCTTCCGATAGATTTGTATTATTGGAAGAAGGAGAATCTGGAGTTTGGCATTATGGAAGCAGAAATATCCGGTTTTCATGTTCGCATAACCGACTTGGAGCGAAGTGTTTGTGATGCAGTGAAATACAGAAACAAATTGGGGCTGGATGTTTGTGCGGAAGTGATTCGTTCTTATTTGAGAAAGCCCAATCGCAATCTCACTCGTTTGCAGGATTACGCCAAACGCCTCAGAGTGTTTAATACATTGAAAAATTATCTTGAAATAGCTATAGAATAAGATGGGAAAGAAAAACTACGGTAAGTCTGTTAAGACCCGCCATTGCTTTTGCCTGACATTCCATCTGTGAACATACAGGCATATTCCTTGGAGAATGTTGTTGCCGAGAAATTCCATACGATGATAGACCGAGATGTGCTCAACAGTCGCATGAAAGATTTCTTCGACTGTTACCAACTCCTGACAAAGAGAGACTTAAGACAATAGATGTGGGTGCTTTTATCCGGAAGCATCCGCCTCCGCAGTATAACTCTTACTTGAATGAAAGCAAATTCAAGAAGTTCAAGATAGAGTTCGGTAATATCGTTTGGGGAAAGAATTGGGATTTGATATTCCCGATAGATAAGCTGTATGCTGGCGTTTGCTGCTAAAACTGAAACTTTTCCCCGATTTCCTTGCGTGTTTCAAAATAAAAACTTATCTTTGCGGTGACGTTTTAAAAGAAAATAAAGAATAATACTCATCATCTAAATTAGATGATTATGATGGATTTTACTTTATCAAATTGTAAGGACTTGGATGTTCGCAAGAGTACTTGCGGCATCACGAAGCGTTTTGCCATCCTGCTGGTCATGATGGTTATGATTACGAGCAAAGCATTGGCTGGTGCCAGCTTTGAAGTGATTGATGGTTTTAAGTATATACTGGATTCGGATACTAAAACGGCAACTCTTGTGGAAACAGAACTGTATGGCGGGGATATTGTGATTCCAGAAAGTGTGAAAGTGAAAGATGGAAATGTTTATAAGATTACCATTATAGGGGATAAATGTTTCTATTGGAAAAATTTTACTTCCATTACCATCCCGTCGTCTGTAACTTCTCTTGGTGATGATTGTTTTGGCGGTTGTACATCGTTAAAATCTATTACTATTCCTTCTTCTGTAACAACACTGGGACAACAATGTTTCTCAGACTGTTATGGATTAACTTCCATCACAATTCCGTCATCTGTAACTAAGTTGGGGTTGTTATGCTTTTCTAGTTGTAAGAGTTTAACTTCCATCACAATTCCGTCATCTGTAACTTATTTGGGAGATGGATGTTTCACTAGATGTTCTGGATTAACTTCCATCACAATTCCGTCATCTGTAACTTATTTGGGGGACGATTGCTTCTCAAATTGTATCGGTTTAACATCTGTCACAATTCCGTCATCTGTAACTTATTTGGGGCACAATTGCTTCGCTGATTGTAGCAACCTCGAAAGTATATATTTTATAGGTAGAAAACCAGCTAGAATAATAAGTAATGCGATTCCTAAAGCATGCATAATATATGTTCCTGCAGAATATCTCCAAGACTATAAAGACGCTTTGGGAACTGATTATAAGTATATCTATACTTGGAATCCAAACGGATCTGGCGATGACGAAAAGCCTGTTACTCAATGTGCTACCCCATCCGTCTTTTATGGCGCAGGCAAGTTGAAGTTCTCTTGCGAAACTGCAGGGGCAAAGTATCATTATACTGTCAGCGATAAGGATATGGCAACAGATGCACTTAGCGAAGACGGTAACGTATCTCTTTCTGCAGCTTATGACATATCAGTTTATGCAACAGCTGATGGCTATAAAACATCCGAAAAGGCGAAGGCTACACTATATTGGGTCAATGCCAACCTGGAGAATGCAACCAACATCAACCAGGCTAGAACCCGTGGCGTTGTGGCTTCTGCCCATGACGGCATTGTCAGCATTTCGGGTCTTGATAATGGCGAGGTGGTCAAGTTCTATGCAGCAGATGGCAAACTTATCGGCTCCTCTTCTGCCGTAGACGGTACCGCATCCTGCGCCGTATCAGAAACCATGGTCATCGCAAAATTCGGTGATAATGCCATCAAGGTAGCCGTAAAATAAACTATCGTAGATTCTGAAATATACCTTAATTCCGCAACTCTATAATTTGATGTTTTTTATAAATACCTGAGCAACAAAAAGTTGCTCAGGATTTTGCCATGTCAGAAATTTCTACAAAGCTATTATGCAGAGATTGAAAACCCATGATTTTGGATTGCGTACTACCAGCAGAATCAAGACCTTTGTTTTCAAGTTCATCTCTGTTCCTGCGAAATGGATTAAGACATCACGTAGGCATGTATTGAACATTTACTCAGACAACAATGCTTATGCCAACCTGTTCAAGACAGACTTTGGTTAAAGACCATGCTTTTCTGGTTAAACCAGCGTATTACCTCAAGTCGCTTTATGGGGTAAGGGGATTTTGTGTCTGCGACATTTCTGTTGTGCAAGAAATATGTACAATAAAATGAATTTTGTCGCTTTGCAAGCAAAATCCCACTAAACCCTATAGGTTGTGGATTTGAGGATATCCATATTTTTTCCCTTATCTATTTTTGTTGGAGTTCGTTCGACATGATTATTCACGTTTAAAATTATTATTTTCGTTTTCCAACTCCAAGTGTGATGATTGGGAGAGTTTCCCTATACGTCGTTCTTGTTAGTTGTATGATAGCATTAACATGAAGTGAAAGCTATTGTGAATGCAAAAATAAGCATTTTTTACGAAATAGAAACATTTGGAGTGTTAAAATGTAGAATGAAAGATGATTTTTTAAAGCTTTTGCCCTTACAGGGCGCAAGGTTGATTGCTGGTTTACCCAGGGCGAGTGCCCTGGGCTAGGAGCTTCTGCCCCTTCAGGGCGTGTGGGGGTGAACTTGCTTCATTTTTTCGGGGCGTGCTTCACCCATTTACTAAAGTTTTGTAATGGAATAAAAACGCCTAAAAACAAAAATGTAATCTCATGGGCGATAGGAAATAATCTAAAAGAAAAGTTTTTTCGCTTGGTAATCAAATAGTTATCCCTTGTTTTCTTTCTATTATTATAAAACATTCTTAGAACGTATAAAGCATTTTCAACGCATTTTTTATGTTTTTATGCAATAAGTTGAGTTCTTTTTTTCTCTCTCTGAGGTAATCTTGATTTCATTAAGCATTTTTCCCAATAACGCCCCGCTTTTTCCCAAGAAACCCCTGATTTTTCCCAAAAACAGCAGTTTTTCGGGAAAAGTGTGGGAAAAAGCTTGCAGCAAAATAGGGGCGTTTTATTGGCTTTTTGTTAATATTTTGCGATTTTTCCTTGGTTTTCCCATGCTGAGAGAATTGCCCTTTTATTTTTCCCAAGAAATGCCCGATTTTTCCCAAAATTGTGGGTTTTTCGGGGGAGTTGTGGGAAAGGGATTGTTTTGCTTTTTTTTCTGCAGTACTTTTGCAGCGTCGAAGAAACAAGACAACGCTGAAATGGTTTGGTGCTCTTGAAACCTCTTCGTACATTATATAATATGTATACTCAGATTATGAGAGTGGTGCAGCAGGGCGAGACCTTTGCTGTGCAGAGTCAGAAAAGTGAGAACGGACAGATGATGAAATGCAACATCGTTCTCCAGGAGATGGGCGGCAAGTATGAGAACCAGTACGCTGCGGCAATGTTGGGCAATATGGCGCAATGTAAGTATGCGGCTGGCGAGCTGGTGGCTGTTACGCTCCGCTTTACAACCCATGAGCACAATGGTCAGGTTTATCAGGATATTCTGGTTACGGACATTGAAAAAGTAAAAGGGTAAAAAAGTAAAAAGGCTTTTTTAAAGGTAAAAAGGTAAAAGGGTAAAAAGGTAAAAAGAACCTTAACCCCTTTCCGCCCCCGTTTCCCCGTTAAAGGCTAAAAGGAGGCAAAAAAGTAAAAAACTGAGTTGAAACAGAGGAGGATTTTCCATGGTAAAGCGCGCAACAATCCGGATGTTTCTTCTCCTAAAATTCAATTCAGATTATGGTTAAGAAAGTAAACAAGGTTCAGAACAATGCTCAGAATAATGTTCAGAACCAGCAGGTGAATAATAATGACTGCCAGCATGTGCAGTTGGGTGGAATGGCTTACTATGATGCTAAGCAGTATTTCCTCTTCAGTCCTCAGGAATCGGGGGTGAATAAGGTTCCTCGATTTCGTTCGATGGGCGTGGCTCAGCAAATGCCTGACGGAACGTTTGATTTCGTGGTTCAGCACCGCCTCAGAACTCAGTCGGAACTGATTAAGAAACTGGCTCATGGTCGTGTGAGCAAGACCAAGGATGGGGCTATTCAGCTCACCTTGAAGGTGTTTTGCCATGAGGGAATCAACATCGCCCAAACGCTGGCTGTTGAGGCAGAAGAAGGGGCTGAGGCGGTATTGGATTACCAACTGAAACATTAGGATTTTTGTATTCAACTTAAAACGATAAGTAGAAACAGATAGATGAGTTGTTATTTAATTAAGGTGGAGAACGGGCACAAGGTTGCCCGCTCCATCACCTCGGAAGAGGAGTATAAGCAGCTGCGTGGAAGCAATGAGCAGAAGGCGAATCTTCGCCTGGCTCGTGCCGGAAACGATGCTGCGAAACGGAGACTGGTGCAGTTTAATTACTCCGGCCATTATCCGCAAGGGGTAGTGAAAGGAATGAAACTGCCAAGCGGTGCTTTCGGGTTTGATATGGATGAGCCGGAGGCTTTTGCCAAGGCTGCCAAGCTGCTGCTGAAGGAACCGGACAAGTACGGACTGCTGATGCTGGAACGCAGCGCACGACAGGGCGGACATGCGGTGTTTGAACGTGAAAAGGGCAAGACGGTTCTGGAGAACCAGGTGAGGATTGCTACGATGCTCAAGTGTGAAATGGATACTTCGGCTCACGACATTAATCGGGTTTATTTCACTACCACATCGGATGACGAAGATCTGCTCTTCCTTTCGCCACGGCTCTTCAAGGATGAATATGATGAGGCTGCTGTGGCTGCTGAAGGGAAAGTTCTAGAAGAAAGAGAACGGTATGGGAAGGAGGAACTGCCGGAAGGGGCGCACAAGGCAAACAAGCATTATGAGCCCTGGAAGGAAGAATTCAAGAAGGATTCTCAAGGGGTTTTTAAGGGTCAGGAATTTAAGAATTCGAGAATTTCTACATCTGCTGCTTCTTCTGCCTCTGCTGCTTCAGCCTCTGCTGCTTCAACTTCTGCTGCTTCAACAGCTTCTACTGCTCAGGACAATTATCTTGGGATTCCTTATGGGGAAATCATTAAGAAGTGGTGGCAGATGTATAATGATGGGCAGGAGCCGATGCGCTCCAACCGCAATACGTTGACCTTTGAGCTGGCTGTGAACCTGCGCCACATCTGTGGTTTTGACCGCAATCTGCTGGCTCAGATTATTCCCTGCTACGATGGGTTTCCCGAACAGGAAAAGATGGCTTGCATCAACTCGGCATTGAACGAGAAAATCACGCAAATGCCTAAGCGACTGAAGGATGTGCTCTCTGCCATCCGTCAGGAACGAATGAAGCAGGGAAATGCGGGTGGTGGTTCGGCGGCTGACAATGAGGCGCTGGTAAATGCGCTGGACGAGGCTAACGCCAAGGATGATCTGTTCTATTATAATGCGCTGCCTAAGTTGCCGCAAGGCATTCGGGATTCCATCAGCGCAGTGGGTCCGGCACTTGCACTGCCTGTAATCACTGCCATCTGTCCTGCCATCGGAATGCTCGCAACGGGCGTGAAGGTTTCCGTTCACGGCAAGATGAACTCGCTGAACCTCATCTCCTACATTGCCGGTGATTTTGCATCTGGCAAGGGAAGTATTGACCCCGTGATTGACGCATGGATTTCGGAAGTAAAGGAAATGGACAAAATGTATCAGCAGAAGGAGGATGAATGGCGAGCCAAGAAACGTGCAGCCAAGAACAAGAAGGAGCAGCCGGAAGAGCCGAAACTGCCTGTAAGATGCTTGACACTGAACAATACGGTGGCGAATCTGGCTGAACGACTGGCGAACACAGAAGGCAAGCACGCCTTCTCGTTTACTCCGGAAGCAGACACCGTAGCACAGAAGTGGAAATCGGCGATGAGCGACTTTTCAGTCATGTTGAGACAGGCTTACGACGGAACAAGCTATGAGCGTGAAGCTAGAAGTGCAGATGCAGTGAATGTTCATATAGACAGACTGTTATGGAACGTAGTGATGTGTGGAACGCCTGATGCGCTCTATCGAGTAGTAAGCAATTATACGGATGGTTTCCAGAGCCGTATCATCGTGGCAAAAACGCCCGATAATACCTTCACTCCACTTTCTGACAACATGCATGTAATGAACGAACGTCAGCGCGACCGCATCATTCAGATTGCTCATCTTCTGCCTTTGCTGACCGGTGAGGTGGTTCTGCCCAAGCTGGAGGATAAAGGTAGGGAATGGCTGGAACAGATAAGACTGGAAACGATGAAAAATGACGACAAGGTGAAAGCTCGCCAGCGTTTCCGTATCTGTCCAACCACCATGAGAATGATGACCTGCATCATGCTCTGCAAGGTTCTGGAAACGCTGATTCAGAAGCATGGTTTCAATGGAGCCGAGAAACAGCTGAAGGAGTCGCCTGATTTGTGGAAGGGAATGCTCGTAAAGACGCAGACACCAGCTATGCTGAATGTCTTTGATGTGCTGGCTGATTATCAGTTGGATAATGCGCTCTACTTCTTTCGTAGCCGAATCGAAGAGGCTTTCTCATCAAAGGATTATTGCTGCCAATCTGCTTGGGACCGATGTCGTCGGGGTAAGAATGATTCCATCTTCGAACGTCTGGACGTAACCTTCACCTTCGAACAGGCTGAGCAGCAGAGCGTTGCTGTTAAGGGGGCAAGTGCCACTCATGAGACGGTAAAACAGATGCTAAAGAACTGGAAACGTCAGGGGTTAATCTGTGTATTACCTGACATGCGCTATCAGAAAGTTTCTCCTACAGTCTAAAGAGGGTGTTATTAAGGGTCAAGGTCATTAAGGGTCATCAAGTTTTTCGGTTCTTAAATCAGCCTTAATGGCCGGCCTTGATCCAATTATTCATTATCAATTATTAATTGTAAATTATCATGAACATCAATATATTCCGCCGTCGCTTCACTCCATGGAGTGTGGATGGCACAATGGTTATAGGTGGCAAGATTTTCTGCGACACCTTAGAACGTCCTAACCGTCATTTGCCAGCAGGACGTTATAAGATTTCTCTCATTTCTACCAAGCAAAAAAAGGTGTCGGAGACAAAGAAGAAAAATAAGTATGAAAGAGGAAAATATGAAATTGTTATCAAGCCTGTTATTCTGTTAAGATCCCATTACGTGCCTCGTACTGTTAGGCGCAGAGCTCGCTTCGTGCCTGGCAACGGTCCGCTACGTCTGAGAAACAAGAGTATTATTCTGGGCAGGTCTCATTATACCGGAATCGTTACGCAATCAGAAAAATGCTATAATGAATTTTGCCAGTTGTTGGATGAGGAATTCAAGAGGATGAAGAAAAAGCATCTACCGTGCAGAATCAATCTGTTTATCAGGGATTTGGGTGTTGACGAAATCCCCTTCAATTATCTGCTTATTTTTCAATAATTAATATTCAATATCATGCGTAAGATAAGGGAAATCATCATTCATTGCAGTGCGACCAAGGAAGGTCGCAACTTCACCGTAGCGGATATTGACCGCTGGCACCGCGAGCGCGGAATGCGCTGCATAGGTTATCATTTCGTGATTTATCGTGACGGCAGCATTCATGTAGGCCGTGCGATAGAGGAGGTTGGCGCCCATTGCAAGGGTCATAATTCCATCAGTATAGGCGTCTGCTACATCGGCGGCTTATCGAAGAAAGGCAAGCCGAAGGATACAAGAACCCGAGACCAGAAAGCGGCAATGCGCTCGCTCATCGAGCAGCTGAAGGAGGAATATCCGTTAGCCACGATTCATGGGCATAATGAGTTTGTCAATAAGGCTTGCCCCTGCTTTGATGTAAAGAAGGAGTGGGGGAAGAAGTAGACACAAAAATAGCGGATCTGTCACAGACCCGCTATTTCCTATTATTTTAAATTTTTTAAGATGTTTATTAAAAATTTTCTAGCCTTATACAATGCCCTGAGCCATCATAGCCTTAGCTACCTTCAGGAAGCCGGCTACGTTTGCACCCTTTACGTAATTTACGTAACCGTCTGGCTCAGTACCATACTTCACGCAGTTAGCGTGAATATCGTTCATGATGTCGTGGAGCTTAGCATCAACCTCCTCACGAGACCACTTCAGACGCTCTGAGTTCTGGCTCATCTCAAGACCTGATACTGCAACACCACCTGCGTTGGCTGCCTTACCTGGAGAGTAGAGAATCTTAGCATCCTGGAATACCTTGATAGCCTCTGGAGTAGTAGGCATGTTGGCACCCTCGCTTACTGCGATTACGCCGTTGGCGATGAGAGCCTTGGCTGCCTCTTCGTTGATTTCGTTCTGAGTAGCTGATGGGAGAGCGATGTCTGCCTTCTCAAACCAAGGCTTAGCACCCTCAACATATTTTACACCATACTTCTCTGCATACTCCTTGATACGGCCACGCTCTACGTTCTTGAGCTCCATGATGTAATCGAGCTTCTCGCGGTCGATTCCGTCTGGGTCGTAGATGTAACCGTCTGAATCTGAACATGTAACTGGCTTAGCACCCAACTGGAGCAACTTCTCCATAGTGTACTGGGCTACATTACCTGAACCTGAAACCAAAACAGTCTTGCCCTTGATGTCAATACCCTTGGTAGCGAGCATGTTGCAGAGGAAGTATACATTACCGTAACCTGTAGCCTCAGGACGGATCAATGAACCACCGAACTCCTGACCCTTACCGGTCAAGACGCCCTGGAACTGGTGTGTCAACTTCTTGTACATTCCGAAGAGGTAACCTACCTCACGGCCACCTACACCGATATCACCAGCTGGAACATCCTCGTCTGGACCCATGTGACGATAAAGTTCTGTCATGAAAGCCTGGCAGAAACGCATTACCTCGTTGTTGCTCTTGCCACGTGGAGAGAAGTCAGAACCACCCTTAGCACCACCCATTGGGAGAGTAGTAAGAGAGTTTTTGAATGTCTGCTCGAAAGCCAAGAACTTCAAAATACCCAAGTTTACTGACTTGTGGTAGCGAAGACCTCCCTTGTAAGGGCCAATCGCGTTGTTGTGCTGAACGCGGTAACCCATGTTAGTCTGTACGTTGCCCTTATCATCTACCCAAGATACGCGGAACTGGATGATGCGGTCTGGAATGCAGAGACGCTCGATGAGGTTTGCCTTCTCAAACTCTGGGTGCTTGTTGTACTCTTCCTCGATAGTACCGAGAACCTGACTAACTGCCTGAATGTACTCAGGCTCGTTTGGGAATCTTCTTTGGAGATTCGCGATGACTTCTGATGCTTTCATAATCTTTAATCTTTTATTGAGTTTAAATTCTTATTTTTTATTTCTGATTGCAAAGATACATGTTTTTCTCGAAAACACCAACAAAAAGAAAGAAAAAATGCAGAAAAAGTAGAAAAAAGTTATTTTTTAACATTCTTAACCTCGATTTGTAGCGCTTTTGTGTACGCACACCTTATTATATAAGAGACATTTTTCGGGGTTTAAGCCTTTATCCCGTTTTAGGGAATCTTGCATTCTGGCGACTTCTGTTTATCTATCCTGCGCCATAGGGCATAAATGAGCAGGATGATAGCGTAGAGACCGATTACCTGAGGCAGACTGATTCTTACGTTTTCGATGCTTGCTCCAGGCAGCATGCTGATCAGTTTTATGGCTGTATTCAAAAACTGGGTGATGCTGGTCAGGGCGCCTGATGTAAGGCTGATGAGTGGGGCGGCAACCGGTGCTATGGGCGCCCATAACGTGAGTGGGGAGAACAGGATTAATGCTGCTCCAAGATATAGGATGAGGGTTGCTGCGGGAATGGCGATGTAATTGGTGAGAAGTGAATAGCACGATATTCTGCCGAAGGTGTAGACGATGACCGGAAGGGTTCCTATCTGGGCTGCCAGTGAAACGCAAAGGAGTCCTCATGCCCAACGGATGAAACGGCTGCGGATGGGGAGGAGGGTGTAAAGGGGTGTGAAGAACAACAGAATGGAGGCTACGGCCAGGAACGAAAGCTGGAAACTCAACTCGAAAAGATAGAGCGGACTGATGAAGAGCATAAATATATAAGCTGAGGATAAAGTGTTGAGCGGCAGACCGGTACGATGGAAAGCTAAGCTTAAGCTGTAGGCTGAAAGCATGATGGCTGCACGGACTGCACTTGCCGGCAATCCTATGAGAAAAACGTAGGTCCAGATGGAGATGAGAGACAGGATGATGGTGTAAACTGAGTACTTTCTGCCGCCTAGCAGAAAGATGAAAAGCTGGAAGATAATGCCTATATGAAGTCCGCTTACTGCCAAGATGTGACTGGCTCCGGAAATGGAGTAACTGTTTCGGGTGTTCGAGTCGAGTGCGCTCTTGTCGCCCAGCGCCATGGCTGCGATGACTGCATAGTCTTGCTGTTTTACGTGAAGGGAAACCAGTTTGCTTTCAATATTGCTTTTATAGCGTTCGGTATTGATTTTTGCCCGTGTGAGGTAAGGCAGTTCCTGCCAGTTTTTCAGTTGTGTAGAGGTTTGGGAATCAGCTATTTGCTTGCAGGTAAGAAAAGCCCCAAGGCTCAGAATGCATAAATGAATCATCACGCATTGGGAGTAGATGAGAAACTGGTGGCTCCTGCTGAAGTAAGCTTTTTTGCTTAAAAACTTAGTAAGGAAAAAGATGATGCTGCTAAGGGCGCATGAAATGATGGAGATGATGAGCCAGAAGCGCATATTGAAATCATCATAGCCAAATTTGGCTATGATGATTCCGATCGTCAGTGTGAGGCTGATGGTCATGAGCGGGGTGAGGGGTAGCTCTTTCATCATTCCTCTTTCCTTTTAAAAGATGGTAGTTTATCTATTTCTTGAATCCGAAGATGCGCTTGATGAATGTCTTCACAGCGTTTTCTTTCTTCTGTGGATTTACGATAGGGGTGTGCTTGCGTGCAGCCGGCTTGTCGCCCTTTTTCTGGGCTACGCCTCTGCCACGGCCGTTGCTGCCTGGGCGAACATTGTTCTCGGTGCCTGGGCGCTGCTGGTTGCTGTTATTGCTGTTATTGCGGCGCTTCTGGCTGTTGCTGTTCTTTGGCTGCTCGCCTGGCTGGGCTGGCTTTCTGTTCTGCTGCTTTGCGTTCTGCTGCCTGTTGCCCTGCTGTGGCTGCTGCTTTGCGTTCTGCTGCTTGTTGCCCTGCTGTGGCTGCTTGCCGTTTTTCTGCTGAGGCTTGTTATTGTCCTGCTGTGGCTGCTGTTCGTTGCTGCGTGGTGCTTTTTCCTGACGCTCGTTTGGCTTGTTTGGCTTACGCTTGTGAGAAGTCTGGTTGCGGTCTTTCTGTCGGCGGTTCTTGGCACTGTTCTTTCCGGCCTCGCCGTTTCCGCCGTTACCGCGTCTGTTGTTTCTTCCGTTTGCGCCTTTCTTCTTCGGCTTGTTGAGCTTGATGTATTCAGGACCTTCGCCGCATCCCTCAGGGAGAGGCATTTTGTCTACCACCTTCTCCAGGAACTTCTCTATCTGCTGGAACCAGTACTGGTCTTCTTCGCTCACGAAGGTGATGGCTCTACCATCGCGGTTGGCACGGGCTGTACGGCCGATGCGGTGAACGTAATCTTCTGTATCGTGAGGAACATCGTAATTGATGACCATCTCAATATCATCGATGTCGATTCCGCGCGCCACAATGTCGGTAGCTACGAGAACATCATACTGTCCGCTCTTGAACTTGAACATCACATCATCGCGCTCAGCCTGTTCCAGGTCGCTGTGCATGGCTCCGCAGTTTACTCCAATCTGCTGGAGGGAAGCTGCTAGTTGCTTCACCTTGAATTTACTGCCGCTGAAGACGATGACACGCTTCAGGTCGCCCGCCTTGAAGATGTCCTTGATGATGGTCATCTTCTGGGTTTCGTAGCATACGTATGCTTCCTGCTTGATTTTCTCGGCTGGCTTGCTGACGGCAAGTTTGATTTCTACCGGATTCTTGAGCAGGGTCTTAGCCAGTTCTTCTATCTTCTCAGGCATGGTTGCCGAGAACATGATGGTCTGGCAGGTCTTTGGCAGTTTTGCCGCGATGGTCTTGATGTCGTCAGAGAAACCCATGTCGAGCATGCGGTCGGCCTCGTCGAGGATGAAGAAGCTTACCTTGCTGAGGTCTACATTGCCCAGAGAGATATGGGAGATGAGGCGGCCCGGGGTGGCGATGACTACATCGGCGCCCATGCGGAGGCTGCGCAACTCCTGATCGTAACGGTTGCCGTCGTTGCCGCCGTATACGGCTACGCTGCTCACGCCCTGCAGGTAATAGCCGAAGCCTTGCATCGCCTGGTCTATCTGCTGGGCGAGCTCGCGGGTTGGTGACATGATGACGCAGTTGATGGCGTCTTTCGGATAACCGCCGTCATCGAGCTTGCTCAATACTGGCAGCAGATAGGCTGCGGTTTTGCCGGTTCCGGTCTGGGCTACACCCAATACATCGTGACCTTCTAATATCTCTGGAATGCACTTTTCCTGTACTGGAGTGCATGTGTCGAAGCGCATGTCATATAATGCGTCGAGCACGTTGTCGTTTAAATCTAATTCGTCGAAATACATTCTTCTATAGTTTACAGTTTACGGTTTATAGTTTATAGGGAGCACGGCTGCTATAAACTATAAACTCTTAATTATTAATTGATAATTACCTCGGTGCCTTGCGGTAGCAGAAGTAGGCTACGATGGCGAAGAGGAAGTTTGGAAGCCACGCTGCCAGAACAGACGGGAAGTTGGCCTGGATGGCGAAGGTGGCAGAAACCGTCTGCAGCATGATGTAGCCGAAACTCAGCGCAAGTCCAACGCCCAATGCTGTTCCCATGCCGCCCTTGCGCTTGCGGGCTGAGAGGGAGACGCCGATGATGGTGAGGATGAACGAAGCGAAGGAAGAGGCGATGCGCTTGTGGTATTCTACCTCGTACTGCACTACGTTGCCCGAACCGCGGTTAATCTGCTTGGAGATGTAATCGCGGAGCTCAGGACTGGTGAAGGTTTCCTGCTGACCCTTGGAATAGACCAGGTCGGTAGGTTCCATCATGATGATGGTGTCCTTCTGGGCTCCGCTCGTAATATGCTCCTTCATGCCCTGGAGCTTGCGGATTTTCCAGTTGCTCAGTTTCCAGTGATACTTGCTGTCGGAAATGGTGTCGTACTGGATGTCCATCGCTGTAAGGTGGCTTACGAGTTTCTTGTCCTGGAACTTGTCGAGACAGAATCCGTAGCCGCGTTTCATGCTGTTGTCGTAATGCTGCATATAGGCAATCACTCCCTTGTCTACCTGCAGCTGTACATTCTCGGCACTGGTATTCTTCTTCTTGTTCTTGTACATCGTCTCGAAGTTCTGCCTGATGACGGTTCCGTGGGGAATGACGTAGGCTGAAAGCCCGAAGGAGAGGGCTGATAGCAGCACGCAGGTAATCATGTATGGGCGAAGGAGACGCTTGAAGGATACTCCCGACGCCAGGATGGCGATGATTTCGGAATTGCTTGCCAGCTTGGTGGTGAAGAGAATGACCGCCACGAACACGAACAGCGCACTGAAGAGGTTGGCAAAATAGGGCACGAAGTTGGCGTAGTAATCGAAGATGATTGCGCGCGCCGGTGCATGGTGCTCTGTGAATTTTGACAGGTTCTCGTTGAAGTCGAAGACGATGGCGATGGAGATGATTAGGGCGATGGAGAAGAAATAGTAGCCCAGAAACTTCTTGATAATGTACCAGTCGAGCTTCTTGATGTACCTGAACGGGTTGAGAAACCTGAATATGCGCAGGAACCGGAGCTTGTGAGCCAGCCAGCGCACAGCCCTGATGAGCCACCCGAACTTGCGGGAAGCCCATCGGCCGGTGCGGTAGAGCCGGCGGTGTTTTCTTATTTTCTTAAAATCTTTCATGATGCTTGCTTACTTAAATTCTTCGGCCAAGCTGGTCGATGATGGAATTCTTCCATGCCACGAAATCGCCCTGCTCGATATGATGGCGGGCATCGGTCACGAGGCGCAGATAGAAAGAGAGGTTGTGGATGCTGGCTATCTGCATCGCCAGCAGCTCCTGGGCCTTGAAGAGGTGGTGGAGGTAGGCCTTCGTGGTTACGAGGTCGATGTCGCAGCCGTCTGGATCTACCGGACTGAAGTCTTTCTCCCACTTCTTGTTGCGCATGTTCATCGTGCCCTGATAGGTGAAGAGCATGGCGTTGCGGCCGTTGCGGGTCGGCATTACGCAGTCGAACATGTCTACGCCGCGCTCGATGGCTTCGAGGATGTTCTGCGGGGTTCCTACGCCCATCAGATATCTCGGCTTGTCTTTCGGCAGGATTTCGTTCACTACTTCTATCATCTCATACATCACCTCGGTAGGCTCTCCTACGGCAAGTCCGCCGATGGCATTTCCGTCGGCTCCCTTGTCGGCAATGTATTTGGCTGCTTCGCGGCGCAGTTCCGGGAAGGTGCAGCCCTGAACGATAGGGAAGAGACTCTGCTGATAGCCGTAGAGGGGCTCGGTTTCGTTGAACCGCTTGATGCAGCGGTCTAGCCAGCGCTGGGTGAGCATGAGGCTGTTCTTGGCGTACTGGTAATCGCTCTGTCCCGGTGGACATTCATCGAAGGCCATCATGATGTCGGCTCCGATGATGCGCTCGGTGTCCATTACATTCTCCGGTGTGAAGAAGTGCTTGCTGCCGTCGATGTGGGAGCGGAACTCGCAGCCTTCTTCCTTGAGCTTGCGGATGCCGGTGAGCGAGAAGACCTGGAAACCGCCGCTGTCGGTGAGGATAGGACGGTCCCAGCCGTTGAACTTGTGCAATCCGCCTGCTGCCCTGATGACGTCAAGACCTGGGCGCAGGTAGAGGTGATAGGTGTTTCCGAGGATAATCTGTGCCATGACCTGCTTCTTGAGTTCCTCGAAGTGGACGCCCTTCACGCTTCCTACGGTTCCTACGGGCATGAAGATTGGGGTCTTGATCTGTCCGTGGTCGGTGGTGATGATGCCTGTACGCGCATCGCTTGCTTTATCTGTTACTTGTAATTCAAATTTCATTTCTATTCTTTTTTATCATTTTCCTCAATGCTGAAGTCTGTAGGGTTTTTCACCTTCTCGTCGGTCAGCGCGAACTGCCAGACGTCAGCCACATTCTCTACATAGTGGAAGTCTACGCCCTTGAGATATTTCTCCGGTATTTCCTCTACGTTCTTCTGGTTCTCCCTGCACATCACGATGTGCTTGATTCCTGCCCGCTTGGCTGCCAGAATCTTCTCCTTGATTCCGCCTACCGGGAGCACTTTGCCGCGGAGGGTAATCTCGCCGGTCATGGCTGTGTTGGCACGTACCTTGCGCTGGGTGATGGCTGAGGCGATGCTAGTGGCGATGGTGATTCCGGCAGAAGGACCGTCTTTCGGGGTAGCTCCCTCAGGTACGTGGATGTGGATGTTCCACTGCTCGAAGATGCGGTAGTCTACCTGGAGCAGGTCGATGTGCGACTTGACGTATTCCAGTGCGATAATTGCTGATTCCTTCATCACGTCGCCCAGATTTCCGGTCAGGGTGAGCTTGCCTGCCTTGCCCTTGCTGAGCGAGGTTTCGATGTAGAGGATTTCGCCGCCCACTGAGGTCCAGGCTAGTCCGGTTACCACTCCTGCATAGTCGTTGCCCTGGTAGATGTCGCGGTTGAACGGCGGATTGCCCAGCAGGTCTTTTACTTCGGCAGGGGTGATGGTGTAGTTCTTCAGCTCCTGGTTGCAGGCAAGTTTGTAAGCCATCTTGCGCAGACTCTTGTCAATCTGCTTCTTCAGCTGTCTTACGCCGCTCTCCCGGGTGTAGTGCTCGATGATGAACTCGAGGGCATTCTTGTTGAAACTTACCTTTGGCGAAACCTTGTCGAGTCCGGTGCTTTCCAGCTCTTCCGGTACGAGGTGGCGCTTGGCAATCTCTGTCTTCTCTTCGGTGATGTAGCCGCCTACTTCTATCAGCTCCATACGGTCGAGGAGCGGACGCGGAATGACGCTCAGGTCATTGGCTGTGGCGATGAAGAGTACCTTGGAGAGGTCGTAATCCATATCGAGATAATTGTCGTGGAAGGCATTGTTCTGTTCCGGGTCCAGCACTTCGAGCAGGGCTGATGCTGGGTCGCCGTTGAAATTGCTCTGCGCCACCTTGTCAATCTCGTCGAGGATGAAGACCGGATTGCTGCTGCCTGCCTTCAGCATGTTCTTGATGATGCGGCCCGGCATGGCTCCCACATAGGTGCGGCGGTGACCGCGGATTTCGGCTTCATCGTGCAGACCGCCCAGCGACATGCGTACATACTTGCGCTTCATGGCTGCTGCGATGCTCTTGCCCAGACTGGTCTTTCCTACGCCCGGAGGACCGTAGAGGCAGAGGATAGGACTCTTGCCGCCGCCGTTCAGTGCTCTTACGGCGAGGAATTCCAGGATGCGTTCCTTCACATTCTCCATGCCGTAGTGGTCGTGGTTCAGGATGCGCTTGGCACGGGTCAGACTGAGGTCGTCCTGGGTGTAGGAGTTCCAAGGCAAATCTACCATGGTCTGCAGGAATCCTATCTGTATCGAATAGTCAGGACTCTGCGGGTTCAGGGTGTCGAGCTTGGCAATTTCTTTCTTGAAGATTTTGGCAGTTTCCTCGCTCCAGTTCTTCTTTTTCGCCTTCTCCAGAATCTCCTTCTTCTCCGGACTGGCGTTGCCTTCTCCCAGTTCTTCCCTGATGTTCTTGATCTGCTGCTTGAGGAAGTATTCCTTCTGCTGTTCATCGAGGTCGTAGTGGGTTTTGTTCTCAATCTCAGTCTGGATGCGTAGCAGATGGCGCACCTTGTTCAGGGATCTGATGGCAATCATGATGCGCTCGCTGAGATTTTCCTCTTTCAGCATCTTGATTTTATCCTCGATGGAGAAAGGGAGGAGGGAGCACATGAAGTTGCACTGCATATGAATGCTCGAGAGTTCGTTGATGGCCTGGATGGCCTCATCAGTATAGTTGGCGTTTGATTTGATATAGTCTGTCGCTTCGTAATGGAAGTTCTCGTAGAGCATTCTGAAGAGTTCATCGTTGTTCTCGTCAGGCCATTTCTCCGGAAGACTTTTTACGTCAATTACTGTGTAAGGCTCTTTTTGAACGAGATGTTTCATCTGACATCTGCCCAGACCCTGGATGATGATGCTCATCTGCTCTGTGCCAGGCATCTTGATCACCTTGATGAGTTTGGCGAAGACACCTACAGGGTAGAGGTCTTCTTCGTAGGGCGATTCTGTATCTTTGTTCTTCTGGCAGAATACGCAGAATATGGTGTCTGGTTTCTTTTCCAGCATCCGGACGAGATTCAGACTTTCCTTTCTGCCCACAACGATAGGGGTCATGTTGGTAGGGAAAACTACAATATCTCGCATGCAGAGGGTAGGGTACAAACCTTCTTCCTGGTCTTCGATCAGGGTTTTCGGGTCGCCCTCGTAATCTGCAATCATTTGTATTCGGGTACTTGTTCTTCTATTATCCATTTTGTTATGATTTCTATTTTCCGTGCAAAGGTACTCATTTTTTATGAAATATCGTGGAAGATGATAGATTATTTAATAATAAAATTGCTTTTTCTATATATTAGTACCCGTTTTTATAGATGTAAGTAGCTGCTTTTGCAGGTGGAAGTGGCAATTTCTGCTGCTTGCGATAAAATAAATCGGCGGCGCATTCGTTTTCTTCTGTAAAGAGACAGAAGAATTTATGGGTAATTTTCGATTTAAACAGTTTGAGATAGAGCAAGACCGTTGTGCCATGAAAGTGGGAACTGACGGCGTTTTGCTGGGTGCATGGGCGCAAGGTGGCAGGCGGATTCTGGACATCGGTTCCGGAACGGGACTGATTTCGCTCATGATGGCGCAGCGTTTTCCTGAAGCTGAGGTCGTAGGGATTGATATGGATGCTGATGCCTGCGGACAGGCGAGGGAGAATGTGATGGCAAGTCCGTTTCGCGACAGGGTGGAAATAGAATGCTGCAGACTGCAGGATTTTGGGGGAGCCGGTGTTTTTGATGCGATAGTGAGCAATCCTCCGTTCTTTGTAGATAGCTTGAAAAATCCGGACAGTAAGAGGACGATGGCGAGACATACGGACAGTCTTCCGTTCCGCGATTTGTTTGCGGGTGTAAAACGGCTGCTTTCTGATGACGGTATTTTCTCTGCAATTGTTCCCGTAGAAGTAGTGGAGCAGTTTGTTGCAGAGTCTTGTATATTAGGTTTTTATCTTATACGGAAGTGTGGTGTGAAGACGGTAGAGCGCAAGCAGCCAAAGCGCTTTATGCTGAGTTTTGCCAAGCATCGCATTTCGCCTTATGAAGAGCATGTTGAAACGATGATGGATTCGCAGGGAAACCGCTCGGAATGGTATAGGAAAATAACGGAAGAATTCTATCTTAGTGAGTAGTGATTAGTGATCACTACTCACTACTTAAAGGTTCAGCTTCTTCTGTACCAGTTTGCTGATAGCTTCTACTCTTTTGCTCTGGCGCTGGATGTCTTTATGAATATCATCGCGCACGGCATTGATGTCGTTGAAGAAATCGGCAAAGGCAGACTGAATCATGTTCGGCTTGCGGTCGTTCTTGTTGGCAAATGGGTTCACCACCATCTTGATTCCTTTTTCTTCCAGGTGAACATCAATCTCTGCACCCGTCATCACAGGGTCGCCATCATAATGGATTACGCCTGGCTGACTGCGGGTGATATGGAGCTTCTTGCAGCGGAACGACTTGATCTTCGAGTTCTTGTCCAGCGTCTTGTTGAACATGTCGAAACTTACCTGAGGCGCCTCGATTACATCGAATGGTTCCATGATGACAACATCCATCAAACCGTCGCTCATGGATGCTTGAGGGGCAATATAGGCATTGTTGCCATACTGAGATGCGTTGGCACAGGAAATGAGGAACGCCTTATACTGCTTGGTGCCCGTCTCGTCCTCCAGCGTGTAAGTCTCAGGCTTATACTTCAATCCCTCGCGCAGGATATTTTCAGCATAAGTGATAGGACCACGCTTGCCGCTCTCGGCAAACTTCATGCTGACGAAAGCGTCAAAGCCCATGCCGCAGGTGCAGAAGAACGGGTGGTCGTTGATGACACCATAATCCAGATCTCTAATCTGGCATTGGTTGATGACCTCTATGCATTTCTTCAGGTTCATTGGGAGCAGCAGATGTCTTGCCAGTCCGTTGCCCGAACCGCAAGGCAGAATGCCGAGGGCTGTATCGGAGTGAACCAGTGAGCGGGCCACCTCGTTGACGGTTCCGTCACCGCCAACCGCCACAACCACATCTACATGGTTGTTCTTCGCTTCGGTAGCAATTTCCGAAGCGTGCCCAGCTCTTTCAGTCATTCTTATCTCGTACTCAAAAAGTTCTTTGTCCAAAACAGAATCTATCAGACTGGGAACTGCCGCCTTGCTGGCTGTTCCTGAAATCGGATTCATGATGAAAAGTATCTTTTTCTTCATTATATAGTCAAGAGTTTGTAAAATTTAGGCTGCAAAAGTAATAAAAATACCCAAAATAACAAGAAATATCGATTAAAAAAACTATAAAAGTAAACTTTCTTATAAAAAAAGCCGTTTATTGAGTTCTTTTTTGTATCTTTGCACCCTGAAAGTTAGAAAAATATAAAAAAAGAAAATAAAGTACACCTATTAATAATGGGACAATTACAAGAAAGATACAAGAATTATCGTGAACCTCAGAAGTATATGGCTGCCGGTGTGTATCCATATTTCCGCGAGATCACAAGTAAGCAGATGACAGAGGTAACCGACATCGATGGTCATAAAATCCTGATGTTCGGTTCTAATGCTTATCAAGGTTTGACTAACGACCAGCGTGTTATTGATGCAGCAAAGGCTGCGCTCGACAAGTATGGTTCTGGTTGTGCAGGAAGCCGTTTCCTCAATGGTACGCTCGATTTGCACGTGCAGCTCGAAAAGGAGCTTGCTGAGTTTGTGGGCAAGGATGAAACTTTGTGTTTCTCTACAGGATTCTCTGTTAATCAGGGTGTCTTGGCTTGCGTAGTAGGTCGTAACGACTATGTTATCTGCGATGACCGCGACCACGCAAGTATCGTAGATGGCCGCCGTCTCTCATTCGCTACCCAGCTCCACTACAAGCACAACGATATGGAAGATTTGGAGCGCGTGCTCTCTAAGCTCCCTGAGGAGGCTATCAAGCTCATCGTTGTTGACGGTGTGTTCTCTATGGAGGGCGACCTGGCTAACTTGCCTGAGATTGTAAAACTCAAGCATAAGTACAACTGCTCTATCATGGTAGACGAGGCTCATGGTCTTGGCGTATTCGGCAAGCAGGGTCGTGGTGTCTGCGACCACTTCGGTCTGACCGATGAGGTAGACCTCATCATGGGTACATTCTCTAAGAGTCTGGCTTCTATCGGCGGTTTCATCGCATCAGACAAGGATACGATCAACTTCCTCCGTCACAACTGCCGTACTTACATCTTCAGCGCCTCTAACACTCCAGCTGCCACAGCAGCAGCTCTCGAGGCTCTCCACATCATTCAGAATGAGCCAGAGCGTTTCGAGAATCTCTGGGATGTAACCAACTATGCCTTGAAGCGTTTCCGCGAGGAAGGTTTCGAGATTGGCGAGACAGAGAGTCCTATCATTCCTCTCTACGTACGCGATGCTGAGAAGACATTCGTTGTTACCAAGATGGCTTACGATGCAGGTGTGTTCATCAACCCTGTTATTCCTCCAGCTTGTGCTCCTCAGGATACATTGGTACGTTTCGCACTCATGGCTACTCATACTAGAGAGCAGGTTGAGCAGGCTGTCCAGATCTTGAAGAAGATTTTCGTAGAAGAGGGAATCATCAAGTAAAATCAGATTTCTGATTTAAAAGTTCAGCAAGTATTGTTGCGGTTCTTTGCCGCTACTATATATAACAGAACTTTTGCATGTGGTTCAAGTACGGGCTGAAGGCCCAAAAGCTCCTAGCCCAGGGCATCGCCCTGGGTATAATGGCAATCAGCAAGGCGCCCTGTAAGGGCAAAAGCTTTATGTTTTGCCTGGAGTTTTAAAGCTTTTGCCCTTACAGGGCGATAGGCTAGCGCCCGTAATACCCGAAAGTGTAAAATGAACTGTGTCAAGGCTGTTAGATAAAGTTCGAAGATAGATACAATTTGCTGTGGATTTGTTATATTTAAACCGATAAATCGAAATTTAGCATGAAACTGATAAAAATACAGTCAAGCAAAGACCCGCTGATAGCGCAAGTTCCAGAGCTCTACGAGTCTGCTTTTTCCGAAGCGGAGAGAATTGACACTGAACGTTTCCTGTGGATGATAGACCACTGCCAGGAAATGTCTTTTTATGCCATCACTGAAGATGACGACTTCTGCGGTATGGCTGTAGTATTTGAATTAGGCATATGTCGTTATCTCCTGTATTTGGCTACGCTTGACATCCACCGTAACAAGGGTTTGGGCGCATTGACGCTGAAACTCCTGAGGGAAGAGACCAATTTGCCGATAATCGGGGAAGTGGAGCCTCCAACTGATGACATCACACGCCGACGCATCGCCTTCTACGAGCGTAACGGTTTTCATGTTGAGTTGGAGGATCCCAGAATCCTGAATGACGCACACCTCGACCCCTCCTGTGTCCTTATGCTTATCAGTACCCACCCTCTTTCCGATGCCGACGAATGCCAGCGCAGAGTGGTAGACACGGTATACAAGCCTATGCAGGCAGAGGAGGTATAACTCTGAACCATCATAAATTCGAATTTTATGGTAACTTGTTTTGATGTATGTGAGATTCTTGAAATGCTGTCTGAAGCATCTGTAAAGGTGTTTCTAGACGGCGGTTGGGGTGTCGATGCACTTATAGGCAGGGAAACAAGAACACATAACGACATCGATCTGTTCGTAGAGAAGAAAGACTACTGTATAACCATATCCGTGATTACAGGGAAGGGATACAGAGAAGTTATAATGGACTATACGACCGACAGCCATACTGTCTGGAAAGATGACAACGGAAGAATAATCGATATGCATTGTTTCGAATATGTAGAAGATGGAATCCTATATGACGGATACATTTTTCCAAGCGAAACTTTCTCAGGTAAAGGAAATATCGGGAATATTGAGGTGTCCTGCATAAACCCGGAGGCACAGGTACAGTTTCATCTTGGATATGAATATGATGAAAATGATGTCCATGACGTCCTGTTATTATGCAGAACTTTCAATCTTGAGATACCGGAGCAATATAAATCTCACATCTGATTCAATATGCTATGATTACTGATAGTTATGATATTGAAACTGAA
>ERZ773136.888-NODE-888-length-31848-cov-22.967100_pt1 | contig 31848 bp, 19 predicted proteins | sample MGYA00580855_ERZ773136 | MGnify/ENA primary metagenome ERZ773136 (study PRJEB29015, sample SAMEA2737860) | human gut metagenome | biome: human gut; feature: human-associated habitat; material: faeces | place: China | collected 2012 ... | reverse complement strand
TGGCGCTGGCGCTGGGCGTGGTGCTGGGAGGGCTGCTCAGCATACCGGCGATGCCGCTGGGCAGTTATACGCTGAAGATAGGCTTAGGCGTGCTGCCGGTAATAGTGACGGCGGTGCTGTATGGTCCGCTGTACGGCGGAACGGTAGGGGCACTGACGGATCTTTTGCAGGCGCTGATATTCCCCAAAGGGGCCTATATGCCGTGGTTCACAGTAATAGGGGCGCTTTTCGGGGTGATCCCCGGTATGTTCTTCGTAAAGGGCCAGAAGCCTACGCTGAAGCGCATATTCGCAGCTGTGTTTTCAGGACAGATGGTTTGCAGTGTGGTGCTCAATACGCTGCTGCTCATGTGGCTCTACGGGTCTCCGTGGCAGATCGTATATGCGAGGTTAATAAATCAGGCGGTGATGATACCGCTGTATACCGCCCTCGTGTATTACGTGGTAAAGCTTATGGATAAGTGTGGGATTATATAAACCCGGATAAATGTGCATACTTTTCCGTATATGGAAAATACATATACGGAGGATAAGACAATATGCTTCTGGGCTTGAGGGAAAAGAAAAGGGAACAGGGCAAAACAGAGGATATACGCCGTGCCATGGAACAGTGGCAGGAGGCCGAAAGGTACTTCAAGAGCGTATCCGATACCGACCTTGTGGATTACGCGGTTTTCGAGATGGAGGCTGCGAGAAGGAAATACATGCTGCTCCTCAAGCGCTATGCAGAGGAGCGCAAATACGGGGAGTAGAAAGAGATAATGCCGGAAACGCTCATCATGTTTGGGATAGGTATACTTATGGTGTGGGTCATATGCAAGATCTTCGCATGGCCCCTCAAGATACTTTTCAAGCTGGTGATAAACGCCGTTATGGGCGCTATCGTGCTGCTGGTAATAAACATAATCGGCAGCGCGGTAGGCTTTACGCTGCCTATAACCGCCCTTACGGCGCTGCTGGTCGGGCTGCTTGGCGTGCCGGGCGTAGTGCTCATAGCGCTTTGGGTGCTTTTAATGTAGAATTGCAGAATTGCTTCCCTTGCCGTGCGGGGGAAGCTTTTTGCGCATGGGAGTGCGAAGGATGGAAGATTATATCAAAGCATTGCGGAATATGGTAGACTCCTCCGGCCGCATAGTGTTCTTTGGCGGCGCGGGGGTGAGCACGGAATCCGGAATACCGGATTTTCGTAGACCTTCGTCATGAACTTGGGGAGCACCTCCTGCAATTTCTCGATATTAGTTGCCTGCAATACATACTGCACGGGCATACCGCCGCGCCGTCCTCCGAATGAGGAGGACTGCTGTACGAAAGAGCGTGCCATGGTCTTTTTCTGCACTGCCTTCGACAACTTTTCGGCAACTTCCATCTGGGTATAGTCACGGTCTTTCATGTCTTTCAGTGTGATACGTACGTTACCGCTACCACTGGACACACGCGCTGTTACCGCTTCTGCATCCGGGATAATGGAGTCCACCAGATGATTGATGTCTTCGGTATAGTCGCGGATATATTCGTAAGTCACTCCTTCGGCACCCATTGTATTGATACTGATTTGCGAACGGTCCTCCAATGGCGCCATTTCAGCCGGGATAGTATTCCAAAGGACTCCGATAAGCAGGATGGTGACGATGGTGAAGGGCAGGGCAATCCAGCGCCGTTTCAGGAAGGCGGCCAGTGACTGGCTGTATACCCGGTTCATCCCTTCGAAGAAAGGTTCGGTCTTGCGATAGAACCAGCTCTGCTGTTCCCTTTTGATTAAAAGTTTGGTGGCAAGCATCGGCGTAAAAGTCAATGCGGCGAAGGAGGAGATAATCACCGAACCGGAGACCACGATACTGAATTCGCGGAACAGTCGTCCTGTCGTACCGTCCATGAATACAATAGGGAAGAATACCGCCACCAGCGTAATGGTAGTGGAGATGACGGCAAAGAAAATCTCCTTGGCTCCTTCTATGCCGGCTTCTTTCGGTGGCATCCCTTTCTCGATGCGGACATAAATGTTCTCCGTCATCACGATGGCGTCGTCCACCACCAAGCCCACGGCAAGCACCACGGCAAGCATGGAGAGCACATTGATGGAGAAACCGGCCAGATACATGACGAAGAAAGCTCCAATCAGCGAAACGGGGATTACAATACATGGCACAAGCGTCACACGCCAATCGCGCAAGAAGAGGAAAATGATGATGATAACCAGTACAAAGGCCTCATACACCGTCTGCTTCACCTCGTCGATAGAAGCGCGGATAAACTTGGTATTGTCAAAACCGTAGTTGTAATGAACATCTTCGGGAAGGTCTTTCTTCATCTTCTCCATGCGGTCATATACGGCGTTGGCTATTTCAATGTGGTTGGCACCCGGCTGTGGAATTACTACGACACCTACCATGGGCACACCGTTCATCTTCATATAACTTTTGATGTCGGCTGGTCCCAGTTCGGCACGTCCAATGTCGCTGAAGCGGACAATACGGTTACCGTCTTCCTTCAGGATAAGATTGTTGAACTCTTCGGCTGTATGCATCAGACCCAACGTACGGATGGTGAGCTCGGTAGTGTTTCCTTCGATACTTCCGGAAGGGAGCTCTACGTTTTCGTTATCCACCGCATTCTTTACATCCAGGGGAGTGATTCCATAGCCGGACATCTTGATGGGGTCCAGCCAAAGCCGCATGGAATAGCGCTTTTCTCCCCAGATACTTACACTACTTACATCTGAAATAGTCTGAAGCTGCTCCTTGACAGTCAGGTCGGCTATTTCACTGAGCTCCAGTAGGGAACGTTTGTCACTTTGGAGGGCAACCATCAGGATAGGGGTGGCGTCCGCATCGGCTTTTGATACGGTAGGCGGGTCACAGTCACGAGGCAGATAGCGCTGTGCACGCGACACTTTATCACGTACGTCGTTGGCGGCGGTTTCCAGGTCAACGGAAAGCTCAAACTCTACTGTAATGCGTGATGAGCCTTGCTGGCTGACACTGGAGAGGGAGCGTATGCCGGGAATACCGTTGATGTTCTGCTCCAGAGGCTCCGTTATCTGGTTCTCGATGACATCGGCGTTGGCACCCGGATAGGAGCAGGATACTGATATGATGGGATTGTCTACAGACGGGTACTCGCGTACACCCAGATAATTGTAGCCGATGAAGCCAAACAGCAGGATTATCAGGGTAAGTACTGTCGAGAGTACCGGTCGCCGTATACTTAATTCGGATATATTCATTCTTTACAATTGATAATTAACGGTTGATAATTGACAGTTGTCAATTGATATTGTCCAGTGTTACCGGTAGTCCGGTACGGAGTTGCAGGGTTCCCGAGGTGATGATGGTATCTCCTGCCTGCAAGCCTTGCAATACTTGTACTTCCGCTTCCGTACGGATTCCCGTAGTAATCTCTACCGGCTGGGCTTTTCCCGACTTATAGAGGAATATCTTGTCTTTTCCCATTTCCGGCACAATGGCTTCGGACGGTACGGCAAGGGCGTCCTGAATTTCATCCTTGTTCAGCTTGATGCTGGCATAGCGGCCCGGAAGCACAGCTCCGTTGGCATTGGGATAAAGTGCACGGATTGTCAGGGTATGGGTAGTAGGGTCTATCTTTGATTCGCGTGCATAAACCGTGGCGTGGAAGGTATTTAGCTTTCCTTCGAGAGTGAAGTCCAGTCCGGCGCCGGTCTTTACGTCATTGGCATACCGCTCGGGTACGGCAAATTCCACCTTCAACGGCGAAATCTTGGTGAGTTTGGCTACAATGGTTGTAGGGGAAGCGTAAGTACCCACACTGACTTGGCGCAGACCGATGACACCGTCGAAAGGAGCACGCAGCTCAGTTTGTGCGATGTTCGATTCTATCAGGTCAATGTCGGCATTCAGGGTGGCCAGCTCGGTCTTTACTTGTTCGTAGGCTTCTTTACTGACCGCATCCCTTTCCAGCAGGGCGTTCTGGCGAAACACGCGGTCTTCTGCCAACTTTAATTGGGAGACGAGGCGTTGCAATTGTGCTTGCAGCGGCCGGTCATTAACTTTGGCAAGTAATTGTCCTTTCTTGACGAAGCTGCCTTCTTCAAAATTTATCTCTATGATTTTGCCGGATGTCTCGAAAGAAAGGTCCACTTCCTCATCCGGCAGCAGGCTGCCGCTGATTTGTATTTCATCCTTCAGCAGTTGCGGTTTGATTATTTTTGCGTTTACGTTTAGAATTTTCTTACCGCTACGTTGACCGGTCATCACCTTGTCTGCAGCGGCTAATTCTTCATTCTCTTTAGGTAATTGGGAGTAGATTCCTCCTCCAATCAGTCCGGCACCAATCACGATAATGATGCCCCATTTAACTCTCTTATTCATGTTGTAGTATTAGTAGTAATAAAATCAGCCTTAGATTAGACTACGGGAAAAGAGAATAGTTTAAAAGATAAAGAGTTAAAAAGTGTAAGAATATGGATTGGAAAGGTGATAAAATGACAAATCAGTAAGCAGCCCGGTATTTTCCCTCCTCCTTGTCCTTCAGCATGTTCAGATAAGAAGCGTAACGGGATTCGCTGATATAGTGCTTCTCGACAGCCTCGCGTACAGCGCATCCGGGTTCGTGGCGGTGGGTACAGTTGCCGTAACGGCAGTCGGCAGATACCTTGAATATTTCCGGGAAGTAGTGGCCTATCTCTTCTTCTTCCATATCGAATGTTCCGAAACCTTTGATGCCCGGAGTGTCAATGATATATCCGTTGCCCGGAACCGGGAACATTTCTGAGAAGGTAGTGGTGTGCATACCTTTATTATGATAGGTGGATATCTCTCCGGTTTTAATCTCTATGTTGGGCAGTATTGCCTTGATGAGTGTCGATTTCCCTACTCCGGAATGTCCGGAAAAGAGGGTTATGCGTCCTTTGAGTTCTTTCTCGATAGTGTCGATGCCTTCCCCTTTTCTGGCAGAAACCTTGAAACAAGGATAGCCGATGGTGGTGTAAAGGTTGATGAGACTGTCCAGATAGTGCAGTTCCTCTTCATTGTAGGCATCCACTTTGTTGAATATAATCTTGACGGGAACACGGTATGCCTCGGCAGAGGCGAGAAATCGGTCTATAAAGGTAGTGGAGGTTTCGGGATAGTTCACCGTCACTATGAGCATGCACTGGTCGAGGTTGGCGGCAAGAATGTGCGATTGCTTGGAAAGGTTGGAGGCACGGCGGATAATGTAATTCTTCCGGTCCTCTATCTCGCTGATAAAGGCCGTACCTTCTTGGTTCAGTATGATGTTCACATAATCGCCTACAGCCACGGGATTAGTGCTTCGTATGCCTTTCAGCCGGAAGTTCCCTTTGATTTTACATTCAATCTCCCTTCCGTCGTCAGTCCGTACCAAGTACCAACTTCCGGTGTTTTTTATAACGAGTCCCCTCAAAATAATTGAAAGTTGAAAGTTGAAAGTTGAAAATGGAAGGTTGAAAAGGCTTCTATACTTGGTATATCGGTTTATTTTCAACTTTCCATTTTCCGTTTTCAACTTAATTAAACGGTCATGATTTCTTTATCCTTTGCAGCCAGCATGTCATCAATCTGCTTGATGAACTTGTCGTGAATCTTCTGCAGCTTTTCTTCACCGCCTTTCTGGGCGTCTTCGGCCAGTCCGTCCTTTACGGATTTCTTCAAGGCGTCGATGGCATCACGGCGTGCATTACGTACACTTACCTTGGCAGTTTCTCCTTCTCCCTTACACTGTTTGGCAAGTTGTTTACGGCGTTCTTCCGTCAGTGGCGGGATGCCGATACGGATAATCTCACCATTGTTTTCGGGCATGATGCCGAGACTGGAGTCAATGATGGCCTTTTCAATGACGCGGAACATGCTCTTATCCCATGGCTTGATGGCAATGCTGCGTGCGTCCGGAGTGGTTACGGCTGCCACATTGTTGATAGGAACCATACTTCCATAAGAATCCACACGGATACCGTCCAGCAAACGGATATCGGCTTTTCCGGCGCGGATATGAGCCAGTGCCTCGTCCAGATACATGATGGCCATGTCCATACTTTCTTGCGCTTCGTCTAAGATGTCTTTTACGTCTCTCATATTATTTTCGTTTTGAAATAGCTTTGATTTGAAACTTTGCAAATATAATTATTAAATTGAAAATTGAGAATTAAGAATTAAATAACATTCATTTTTTATTCTCCATTTTCCATTCAATTGTGCACCAGTGTACCGATTTCTTCTCCTTGCATCACTTTTTTCAGATTACCCACTGTGTCCATGTCAAAAACGATGATGGGCAGGTTATTCTCTTTGCACATGCAGGTGGCAGTGAGGTCCATCACTTTCAGACCGCGCTTCAGCACTTCGTCGTAGGTGATGTCGTGGAACTTCGTGGCTGTCGGGTCCTTCTCCGGGTCGGCGGTGTAGATGCCGTCCACACGGGTACCTTTCAGCATGACATCCGCCTCAATCTCGATGCCGCGCAGACTGGAACCGGTATCGGTAGTGAAGAACGGATTGCCTGTACCGGCGGACATGATGACTACTTCGCCTGCTTCCATACATTCGATGGCACGCCATTTATTGTAGAATTCACCGATGGGTTCCATACGTACGGCAGTCAGCACGCGGACCTTCACGCCGGCAGCTACCAGAGCCGAACTGAGTGCAAGGCTGTTGATGACGGTTGCCAGCATTCCCATCTGGTCGCCTTTCACACGGTCGAACCCTTTGTTGGCACCGCTCAATCCGCGGAAAATGTTTCCACCGCCTATCACGATGCCTATTTGTACTCCCAATTCGTGGATTTCTTTGATTTGAGCTGCGTACTCGGCAAGGCGTTTCTCGTCGATGCCGTATTGCTTTTCACCCATCAGGCTCTCGCCGCTGAGTTTCAATAAGATTCTTTTATAGGTTGCCATAATATATAGTTTTGTTATATTGCTTTGCAGCAAAGATAAAGAATTAAACTGAAAAGTGCAGCAGAATGTGGTAGGATAGTTGCCTAACGCACAGTCTTTAGGAACTCGTCCATGCTGTGATATAACGGAACGCCATAGCGGTTGCAAGTAATCCGCACATTGTCGTAGCGGTAGAAACCGGGTTCACAGATAACGTGCAATTTGCCCGAACGCATGTGCAGCCCCATCTCCAGCAGGGTGATGGGGGACTTGCTGCTTGCCAGGATATTCATGATTATCAGGTCGGCTTTTTCCAGATGTTCCAGTTCCCAGTTCACTTGATGTTCAAAGTCGGACATTTCGCCGCTGAGTCCCTTGTCCCTTCGGGGATTGTATAGGATGTATTTACCTTGGGGGCGTGCGCGGAACCAGTCGCAGGTTGCCTTTTGCCAGTCTATGCTTTTGCCCATGTCGATGGTGCCTGCCAGGAAAATTCTGGTGTATTCGGCTTCGTTCACTTCGGCTTTGCCTTCATCCGGGTGGAGTACTATAACCTCGGACTGAGCCTGCAGCCCGATAGGAAACAACAGCAGTAAAAGCAGGTAGAGACTTTTCTTCATGGTTGGTGATGGTTTTATAGGATTAGTTTCTTTTCTTGCTTCTTATCGGGAGTCTTGGGAACAGTTTCCTGAAACGGACCAGTTGGCTTGTAATATTGCCTCCTGCGATGACGAACGTTACGGCTACGATAATCATCACCAGTCCGAAGCTTTCTCTGACTGTCAGGCTTTCTCCAAAGACGGCTATTCCGAAGAAGATGGCTGTCACGGGCTCCAATGCGCCGAGAATGGCGGTCGGGGTGGAGCCGATATATTGGATGGCACCGGTAGTGCAGAGGAAGGATATGGCGGTGGGGAAGACAGCCAATGCAAGCAGATTGGCCCACAGATACCACTGGTCCGGTGTGTTCAGTACGCCGGAATAGAGCAGGCGTGCCACAAAAAGCGATAGGCCGAAGAGAAGGACATAGAAGGTGACTTTAAGCGTAGCCACATTTTTCAACGATGTCTGGTTGATGCCCACGATGTATATGGCATAGGAAAGGGAAGACGCGAAAACCAGCAGTGTCCCTATCAGGCTCAGTGTGCTGCCGTCCTCGCTCTTGTAGAGCAGTCCGATACCTCCCAGTGCAAGCAGCATGCAGACGATGGTTTGCAGTGCCAGCTTCTCTTTGAAAACCATGGCCATAATAAGCGCCACCATGATGGGATAGACGAACAGCAGTGTAGACGCTATGCCGGCGGCCATGTAGTTATAGCTCAGAAAAAGCGTCAGTGAGGAGAGGGCCACGAGCAATCCCATGATGATGAGCGGAAATGTTTCTTTCCGCTGTATCTTGAATGACCGCCCTCTCGCCTTTATCATAATGCCCAGCAACGGGATGGCGAAGAGGTATCTGAAAAAAAGTACCGAGTCCGGGTCCATGCCGGCCTTGTACAACGGGAGGGCAAACAGTGGATTCATGCCGTAGGAGGCTGCGGCGATGGAACCTAAAATATATCCTTTGGCTTTTGCGTTCATATCTTTATCTGTAAATTAGCGCGCAAAGGTAGATATTTACTTTGATTTCCTCCTTCTTTTCTGTATGAAAACCGTATGAATTCTACACTTATGCCTTCAGTGTGTAGTCACCGGCTTCTTTCGTCACTACTTTCTGCAGTTCTTCGAGCGTCTTTTCACCGTCCGAAAACTCTACGGTGGCTACAGGAGGGTCCAGGGTTACGGTGGCGTGTATGCCTTCCATACTGTTCAATGCTTTCTCTACATGCATGCGGCAATGGTTGCACATCATGCCTTCTACTTTGAATTCTTTCTTCATGATTGTTTCTGTTGGCGGTTCAACTTCTTTGTTTTCTTCTCCTTCATGTATTCTTTTCCGTTTCAGCAGCAGGCTGTTGCTCACCACACTGACACTGCTGAATGCCATGGCCGCACCGGCTATCATCGGGTTCAGCAGGAAGCCGTTGATGGGATAGAGTATTCCGGCCGCAATGGGTACACCTATTATATTATATATAAATGCCCAGAAGAGATTCTGCCGGATGGTCCGGACGGTGAGACGCGACAGACAGAGAGCTTCCGGTATCTTAGCCAGGTCGGAAGAGATGATGGTCATTTTGGCTACATCCATGGCGATGTCGCTGCCTCCACCCATGGCGATGCTTAAGTCGGCTTGGGCAAGGGCGGCGCTGTCGTTGATGCCGTCGCCCACCATGGCAACCTTCCGGCCTTCTGCCTGCAACCGGCTGACGAAGGCAGCCTTGTCCTGCGGCAATACACTGGCCTGGTAGTGGGCGATGCCTGCTTTGCGGGCAATCTCACGGGCGGTGGCCTCATTGTCTCCGGTCAGCATGTGGACTTCGATGCCGGCGGCGCGCAGCTCGCTGACAGCGCGGATGGAAGTTTCTTTTATCCGGTCTGTAATTCCGGCTATTGCCAGCACGTTTTCTTCATCGGCAAACCAGATGACGGTCTGTGCTTCCGATGTCAGTCGGGTTGCCTCTTCCTGCAGGGAGGGGGGGATGGCGATATGGTTTCCTTCCAGCAGTTTCCGGTTCCCGGCGAGGTAGGTCCGGCCTTGTGCCCGTCCTTTCACGCCTTTTCCGGTGATGCTTTCAAAGTATTGAATGTCTATGGGGGCCGACTCCTTGAGGTGGTTCACCACGGCTTCTGCCAACGGATGTTCCGAGAGCTTCTCCAGACTATAGAAAATGTCCGACAGCGCATTGCCTGCAGTGGCGCCAGTACCGGGCGTCATTGCCTGCGTATTCCATATCAGTTTGCTGACTACCGGTTTTCCTTCGGTCACCGTTCCGGTCTTGTCGAGTACGACGGTGTCTATCTTCTTGGCAATCTCCAGGCTTTCGGCATCTTTTATCAGAATGCCCCTTTCGGCGCCCTTGCCGATGCCTACCATGATGGCGGTAGGAGTAGCCAGTCCCAGTGCACACGGGCAGGCGATGATGACCACCGTGACAAATGCCAGCAATCCGTGGGTGAATCCGCCGGTTCCGTCCAGTAGCATCCATGCGATGAAGGCAAGCACTGCGATGCCTATAATGGTAGGCACGAATATCCCGGCTATCTTGTCCACCAGCTGCTGCACCGGTGCCTTGCTTCCTTGCGCGTCCTGCACCATGTGTATAATCTTCGCCAGCAGTGTATCCGTGCCGATTTTCTCTGCCCGGAAGCGGAAACTTCCCTTCTGGTTGATGGTACCTGCAAAGACCTTGGCGTCTTTGTGCTTGGATACTGCTACCGGTTCGCCGCTCAGCATACTTTCGTCTACGTAGGAGCTACCTTCCGTCACGATGCCATCCACGGCAATCCGTTCTCCGGGCTTCACCAGGACGATGTCTCCGGGGCGAATCTGCTCGATAGGGATAACGCGCTCAAAGGAAGAGTGAGGGACAGCGTGTCCTTCATCCACAATGATGGTCACAGTCTTGGGTTGGAGCCCCATCAGTTTCTTGATGGCGGTTGAGGTGTTTCCTTTCGCTTTTTCTTCCAGCAGGCGGCCCAGCAGGATAAAGGCTATGATGACACTTGCCGCCTCAAAATATACATGCGGATGGATGCCTCTGGATAGCCAGAAGTCCGGAAATAGCATGTTGAACAGGCTGAACAGATAGGCGGTCCCCGTACTGATGGCTACCAGTGTGTCCATATTGGCGCTGCCATGCTGCAATTGTTTCCAGGCGCTGGTGAAGAATCCCCGCCCCAGCCAGAATACGACGGGAGTGGACAACGCCCACATGATGGGATTGGCATGGGGCATATCCATGAAGAACATGCCTATGATGACAACGGGCATAGACAAGATGATGGCCCAGGTTGTGCGGAATTTCAATACGCTGAATTTCTTGTTGTGGGCCTCTTCCGCCTCTTCGAGCGTGTTGCCGTCCTGGTTTATCAACAAGTCATATCCGGCCGCCTGCACAGCCTGCTGCAAAGCCTCGGAAGAACAGCTCGTAGGGTCATATTCCACGGTTGCCGTTGCCGAAGCGTAGTTTACGACCGCTTTCTTGACACCTGACTGATGGTTCAGCGTCTTTTCTACCCGTGCGGAGCATGAGGCGCAACTCATTCCCAATACGGGAAATGTCTCTTGAACTATATTCTTTTCTGCCATAACAATTTTGTATAAGTCATTACTCTTGCTATGAGTGACTTGGTTCCAAATGCAAATACCGTCAGTCTTATTCCGAGATACCGTTGGTTTCACTACTTGAAACCGTCGGTTTCTCGCATTGAAACCGATGGTGCCAAAAGTTGAAACTTGTTTGGCACCGTATACTGGCTACCTGACGCCTTGTTCTGGAGGGTGGAATCCATATTTTATATCAGTCATAGCGATACAAAGATAATGCTTTTTCCCTTGAAATTGTTCATAGCCTACCCCTAACGCCAAGCAGGTTCCTTCTTGCTGGGAAATGCCCGTCGGATGACTTCCCGGTTCAAGCCTGTCTGCACCACTCCCCGCATCAGCAGGTAAGTGAGGAAGGCAAGCCATAGAGCATGGTTTGCCAGGACGGGATGCAGCCCATAATATAAGATAAAAAAGCTGACAGCTGCCGCTGCCATGGAGAGGAGCATTCCTCGCGTGGCGGTGGCACCGATGAAGATGCCGTCCCAGATGAAGGCGGCTATCCCGACGGCGGGCACGGCAAGCGCCCAATAAAAATAGGTGTCGGCAACAGCTATCACTTCTTTGTCATCCGTCAATAGTCCGAGGAAGGCATTGCCTCCCAGCGCATAAACCAATGTAAAGAGAACCGCCATCACCGCTCCCCATCCGAAGAGGTGCCGGACGGTGTCTGTAAAGGCTTCCCGGTTGCGTGCGCCTATGTATCTGCCGCTTAAGGCTTCGCCAGCGTAGGCAAAGCCGTCCATTACATACGAGAATAAGGTGAAGAGCTGCATCAGCAGCGTGTTGACAGCCAGAATGATTTCGCCCTGCGAGGCTCCTGCCGAAGTGAAGAACAACGTGACTGCCACCAGACAAAGGGTACGCAGAAAAATATCCCTATTCACTTGGAAGAACCGGAGCATCACCCCTTTCTCCCAGATACCTGCCTCTTCTCCCCCTTTAATTTTTAATTTATAATTTTTAATTTCCCACAATCTTTTCAGCCTGCCGTAGTTGTGCATCCAAAGGGCAATGCCCATCAGGAAGCCGGCATATTGGGCAATCAACGTCCCCAAAGCTACTCCTTCTACTTTCATCCCACATAGATAAACCAGTCCGAGGCTAGCAATGATATTGACCACATTCTGTGTGATGGCTATATACATGGGGATACGCGAATTCTGCATGCCGATGAACCATCCCGTCAGTCCGTATAGCCCCAGCATGGCAGGTGCACCCCAGATGCAGATATGGAAATAGAGCGTTGCCATTTCTCTGACTTCATCCGTGGGATGGATGAGAAGGAAGGCTCCCTGCCTGATAGGCGTTTGCAGCAGGATGAGACAGAATGCGACTGCCAGGCCTATGCCCACGGAACGCAACAGTAGGCGGACCACCTCCGGCAAATCCCGCTTACCGAATGCTTGCGAGGTCATTCCGCTGGTACCCATCCGCAGAAAGCCGAATATCCAGTAGATGATGTTGAACAGCATGCCACCCACGGCAATAGCGCCTATGTAGGCGGGCGAACCCAGATGGCCGACGATGGCTACATCAATCAAGCCGAGCAGCGGCACGGTGATGTTCGATACAATGGAAGGCAAGGCTATTTGCAGTATTTGTCTGTCTCTGGGCTTCATTTATATTATTTAATTCATTAAGGTCGGCAAAGTTAACTATTTTTCTACTTTCAACTATTGATGGTTGCCGTAAAAATGCGTAGTTTTGTAGGTAGATTTCTATGAGACTGATTGGGCTGTTAAACTATATATACACTAAAAATGAAAACCTTAACGTTGCTTTTCTCCTTGTTCTTGATGTGTCCGCTGTCTGTCTGGGGACAGTCGGCAAATGAGTTGCTTTCGAAAGTGTCCGATGCACTTTCCGAGGGTAAAGATGACTATGCGGTGAGTTTGTTTCGCCAGGCGGCAAATGCCGGTGAGGATAGGACGGAAATGTTCTATTGGGCCAATGTGGACAAGAGCAGTGAGGTGGCTCCCCGCTTGGCAGACGTATTGGCTGTGCACTACAAGGAAGCAAGAAATTACGATAAAGCCTACCTCTTCTATAAGGAGTTCTTGCAGCGTCATCCCGAAGACGTACCTGCACTTGTCTCTTGTGCCGAAATGGAGATGATGCGGGGAAAGGAGAAAGATGCCTTGAAAACCTATGAAAAGGTATTGATGCTGGATGCCGACAATCTCCAAGCCAATATCTTCTTGGGGAATTATTATTATCTTCAGGCCGAGAAGGATAAGAAGAAGCTCGAAGAAGACTATAAAAAGATAACTTCCCCCACAAGGATGCAGTATGCACGCTATCGCAACGGATTGTCAGACGTGTTCACCAATAGCTACGGCAAGGCTAAGACATACCTGCAACGCGTGCTTCAAGTATTCCCCTCCATGGAAGCAGGCAATACGCTGGAAAAGATAAAGAAGATGGAGCTGGAGCTGAAATAGCTGTCCGCATCCCGACTAAGAGGAAGGGGCTGTTTGTCTCTTATTTCTCTCCGGTCTCTTTTAATCTCTTCAGATATTCCGAAGGTATGCAGCCGAATTCTTCCTTGAAGCATTGCCGGAAGTAGAACAGATTGTTTATACCTACCTTGAATGCTATTTCCGAAATGTTGTATTTGCCTTCCAGCAGGTATTGCTCGGCGTGTTTCATCCTTATCTTGCGGACGTATTCGTTGGTGGAAAGTCCGGTAAGTGCTTTCATCTTGCGGTAGAGTGTGGAATTGCTCATGCACATTTTGTCCGAAAGATAGCTGATGTCTATTTTGTCTGAAGATAGCCGTTCCTCTATCAGTTGGTTTATCTTGTGGATAAACTCGTTGTCCAGCTTGTTGAGCGATTCTGTAATGACAGCCGCTTTATTGCTTATGGCGGCATTGGCGCTGAAATGGTTTGCCAGGTTGCGCCGCGATTGGAGCAGGTTTTCTATACGGCTATGCAGCAGGCTGGCGCTGAACGGTTTGGTGAGGTAGGAGTCGGCACCTACCTGGTAGCCTTCCTCCTTGTCGCGCAGCGAGTCTTTGGCTGTCAGCAGTATAATGGGTATGTGGCTGGTACGCACGTCTTTTTTCAGCTCACGGCACATCTCGTTTCCGTCCATTACCGGCATCATAATGTCACTGACGATGATGTCAGGTATTTCTTTCAGGGCGCTTTCCTTGCCCAGCTTTCCGTTGGCGGCAGTCTTTACTTCAAAGTGGTCGGAGAAGGATTCGGCTATATAGTCGCAGATGTCCGGATTGTCTTCCACTACCAGCAATATGGGTTTGTCGCTGGATGAAACTTCATTTACTTGTGTCTCTTCTATATGCTGAGCGTTGCTTCCCTTTTCCTGCGAATCGGCATGCAGTGCCTGTGGGTAACTATTGTCGGTAAGCAGGCTGACGTAGAAGGTACTACCTTGATTGGGAGCACTCTCTACGCGGATTTCCCCTTCGTGTAGGGCTACGAGGTTTTTCACCAGAGAAAGTCCGATACCGGTACCCGAAGCCTGGTGTTTGCCGCCTTCCTGGTAATAACGGTCGAATATGTGGGGTAGCGCCTCCGGCTTGATACCGTATCCTGTGTCGCTGACCCGGATTTCCGTATAGTTCACTTCGGCACGTTCCACCTGCCGGATACCGATGCTGATGCTGCCCTTTTCCGTGTACTTTAGGGCATTGGATATCAGATTGTCCAGGATGGTCTGGATAATTTCCTTGTCGAAGTATATAGGCATATGCTCTTTCTCCACCACCAGCCGGATATCGACGGCTGGCTTCCGGTTCAGTTCCTTGTACTTCAGGCCTATCTCGCGGATAAGGGGTACGAGGTTGTCCCGGCTCACGCAGAGTTTCTTGTTCTGGGTCTCGGTCTTTCTGAACTCCAGTATTTGGTTGATGAGGTTCAGCAGTCGGATGGCGCTTTGGTGAATGACGGATATCTTCTGTGCGTCCTTGGTGGATAGTGTATCGCTTTTCTGTATGTCTTCCAGCGGACCCAGTATCAGCGTAAGCGGGGTGCGCAGTTCATGAGTGATGTTGGTGTAGAAGCGCAGGCGCTCGTTGTTCAGTTCCTGCTCGTGTTCGTGGCTCTGCTTCTCCAGTTGGTACAGTGCCTCAGCATCCAGTCTTTTCTTGTAGGCATAGAGTATGGAGAAAAGGATGATAAGGGACAGCAGGATATAGAATGACTTTGCCCACCAAGTGAGCCAAAGGGGCGGGGCGATGCGGATGTCCAGTGAGGTGGTTGCGTCCGACCATGCTTGGTTGCGCATGCGCGTTTTCACCTGGAACTGGTATTTTCCGGGAGGAAGATTACGGAAGGTGACATTGTTGGGGTCTGTAAGCGTATACCAGGAGTTCTCGAGTCCTTTCAGCATATAGGCATATTCCACTTGGTTGACCAGGGCATAGTTTTGGATGTTGAACCGGATACTGAAACTATTCTGCGTATATTTCAGTTGCACGTTCTTCTGTCCGTTTAAGGCAATGGTGCTCTGTCCGTTTTCCGGTTTGTTCAGCGGGTCGGTAATTTCAATGTTGGTGATGAATGCGGGCGGTGATTTACGTTCCTGCAATACAACTTCCGGGTTGAAGTAGCACAGACCGTTTATAGAGCCGAAGTAAAAGTTGCCGTCTTGTCCGTAGGCTATACTGCCCCGACTGAAGCTTCCCATGGGGAGGTTGTCGTGATAGTCGTAGTTATAGAAAATGTCTTTACTGTCCACAAGACAGCTGATACCTTTGTTGGTGCTCACCCAAATATTTCCTGCCTTGTCCTCACTGATGGCTTGTATGTGGGTGTTAGCCAGTCCGCTTTCACGCTGGTATACTTTGTAGTTTCTGTCTGTCAGGGAGGGGAAGCATACCAAACCTTCACCCGTGGCCACCCACAACCGCTTTCTGCTGTCTTCGTAGAGGGCATTGATGGTATTGGAGGGGAATTTGGCCAGGACGTTGAAGAGCTGGATGCTTTGGAGTTGAGGGTTATAGAGGCCCAGGCCTCCTCCGAAGAATCCTACCCATACTTGGTCTTCGGAATCCTTCAGCACACAGCGGGCCAGATTGTTCTCCAGATTGTAGTGTGCCTTGATTGTCTTGCTGTCACAATCTATAAGATAGACGCCTTCGCTGGTTCCGACCCAAATGTTTCCCTGCTTGTCTTCATGAAAGGAACGTACGTCAGTGCGTGACTTGTCTTCGGAGAAAATCTGCCGGAAGCTTTGGCTCTTGGGGTTGTAGTAGGCTATTCCTCCATAAAAAAGCCCGAACCATAATCCTCCCTTTGAGTCGCACAAGGCTGCCTGCACCGTATTGCTTCTGAATTTCTTGTTGTCAGCATTGTATATGGCTATTCGTCTTCCCTTGTTGAATACGTTGATTCCTCCTCCATCGGTTCCTATCCAGAGGTTACCGGCTTTGTCCATACAGACACCGGAGGCTATTTTACTGTTCAGGCTGTTGTTGGTGGATGGAAAAGGAGAATATTTATAAGTGCTGAAGAGTGACGGCTCGCGTTTTATGAAGTTGATGCCGCCTCCCCAGGAACCTGCCCATACATTACCGAAGGAATCTTGGAGCAGGCAACGGATACTGGAGTTGGACAAGCCGTATTCATCGTCTCCCTCCCGGATAGAAAGCGCATGAATCTGGTCCGACGAACGGAAAAGCTGTTGGGACAAATCCACTACGGCAATGCCGCCGAATTCCATGGCTATCCAAAGTCTGTTGTCATCCAGTTGGTGTATATCATATACACGGTGCGATATGCAGTTGGTTTTGTCGTCGAAGGGGATGAAACTTTCCGCTTCCGGGTTAAACAGTACCACTCCTCTATCGGTTCCTATCCATATGTTTCCGCTTTTGTCTTTGTAGACACATGTCACTTCGTTGCCGGGCAGGCTGTTGGGGGATTGCGGCTCGTGTGTGAAGTTCTTGACTGTCTTGTCTTTTATGGAAAGTATACTGAATCCCCGGTCCACATGCCCGATATAGAGTAGTCCGTTACCGCCGTCTATGGCAGACCAGATATGGTTGCTTGCAAAACCTGGTACGGTTTCGGTATTGTAATGGGTGAATTGCCCGGTTTGCTTGTCAAAATAGTCCACGCCTTTCCAATAGGTGCAAATCCATAGGTTACCGTCGGAGGCGGCAATGATTTTGGTAATGTCGTCCGTAACCAGGCTTTCAGGGTTGTTTTCGTTGTGTCTGTAAGTGATGAATGAATCGTTGGCATAATTGTATGCATTGATTCCGGCACGCTGGGTTCCTATCCATAAGATGGAGTCGATGGGATCGTCCAGCAGACAGTTCAGTTCGTTGCCGGTGATGCTTTGCTTGCCGGTTGTTTCTTCTTTATAATAGGTAAGGAAGCGTATTCCGTCGAATTTATTTAAACCCTCTTCTGTGGCAAACCATAGAGAGCCCCGTTTGTCTTGGGCTATGCTTACCACATGGTTGTTGGACAGCCCTTCACGGATACTCAGATGTTTTATGGTATATGGCTGCGCGGATAGCAGGAATGGCAGGCATAGGAAAATGGAAAGTAGAATCTTCTTCATAACGGGTCGTTTTTCATTGCATGAGTCAAAAGTACAAATAAAATCTTTAGATGATGTGCACAAATCGTGCATTGACAGATTTATATGCCTTCTCTGCAAGATTTATACAGCTGTTGAATCGAAAATTGGCATATGTTTGCATTGCCGATTATTATAAATCGGAACAAAATGTACTTTTTTGTTTAACTTTAATAATAATATTTATGAAGAAGCATTTCTTTAACGCCACTTTCTGGGCGTTATTATCGCTGGCTTTATGGACTACTGGATGTAGTGACGATGACGGATACTCTGATGTAGACGGGCAGATTCCGACAATGACATTGGTGACGGATCATATTGAATCCGGTGCCGGCCATCGTTTTACCATTGAAGGTTCGTTGGCTGACCAGGATGGAATTGTATCCGTCAATCTGCAATGTGCCGATCTTTATCTGAACAAGACCATTGATTTGGTCGAAATCTATGGAGCTCCCCAAACGGAGTATGAGTTGAGCTATTCTTATGACCTCAAGCGTGATGAAATCGGTGAACGCTTCACCGTGAAAGTGACCGTAACAGATGCGGGCGGGCGTGAAGTGTCGCAGGATGTGTTGATAACGATGGATGGGGACTTTGAGAATCCTACATTTACAATTGCCCCTGGTAAGGAGGTTACCGTACTGATAAAGGATGAAACAAAGTTCAACCTGAATTTCACGGTGAAAGATGACCGCATACTGGATTATGTACTCATTGAGATTCCTGGGGTAGAAGGTTTTGAAAGCCGCCGTATAGAGGCTGGCGGGCAATCTACTTTGAGCTTTACGGAGAAGATTATTCTGCCTAATGAGGTGAAAAGTTACGATGTGACTTTGACGGCTGTGGATGCCAGAGGCAATCAGACAGTGACCAATAGTACCATCAGTGTATCTGAAATGCCTGACTTCCCCAAAATGTATCTGGCCGATGTGGCAACCGTAGAGGAATTGAACAGTGATATTTTCGGTGTACCGATGGTGATTAACCATACGGGCGAGTACCAATATCGTGCACGTTATTATAATAAAGCTGCCGGTACGGAAATTTTCTTCTTACCGCAAAAGACAGACTTTACTCCTATCTGTTTTGGCCTTGATCCGGAGGATAATACAAAACTGACGGATGACCCGGAAACGACTAAACCTATTGTCTTGGATGAGGCTGGTGTTTATTATGAAATAGACATCAATGTGAAAGAGTCTACTTATAGTATGCGCACGTACTCGGTGACAGAGGCTACAAATCCGATGAAATATGAATATGGAAAGCCTTGTTTTGACCGTTGGGAGAATGGGGAATCGTTCATTGATTTCTATATCGGTTGGGGAGGTTCTCCTCAGGATGCGGGAAATCAGTTGTTTGCCCAGGATAAAAATAATCCTCATCTTTTCTATTATCCGGAAAATGGAACTTGGACGCTGGAAGCCGGTGAAGAAATGAACTTCATCATATCCAATTATCATCCCGACGGATGGTGGGATCATGTGGAATGGCGGTGTGACGACTCTCAGAATGTAGAGAAGTTTGGTTACTTCAGTAAGAAAGGGGATGTGAATCCTAATTGGGAAGGCACCAATCAGCGTTGGGAAGACGGCTCGATGGTAGGTGACAACTGGATGAAGCCTACGGTTACGGTGACCGGCAACTACCGCTTTGAGTTTGACGCGCATTTGGGTCGCGGCAAGATTGTGCCTGCTAATTAAAAAGTAACATTAGATTTAAGATATGAAAAAGCAAATTCTATTATTATGTCTTGCGCTGATAAGCCTTTGCGGTTATGCGCAGCAGATAACGGTTAAGGGTGTGGTGACTTCGGCCACCGACCAGCAGCCGTTGATTGGAACTACAGTTCAAGTGAAAGGTACCGGTACGGGTACAATTACCGGTATCGACGGTGATTATACATTACCCAATGTAGACAAGAATGCAGTGTTGGTATTCTCTTCTATTGGTTTTGAGTCTCAGGAAATAGCTGTAGGTGGACGTACTACGATTAACGTGGTACTGAAGGAGGCTGCGGAATTACTGGATGAAGTGGTGGTTATCGGTTATGGTGCTGTGAAAAAGAGCGATTTGACCAGTTCTATTGCTACAGTAAAAGGCGATGAAATCACTGAAACCGTGACCGGTAATGCTATGGATGCTTTGCAGGGTAAGGTAAATGGTGTACAAGTCACCAGTGGTGGTGGCCCTGGAGCTACTCCGAAGGTGCTGATTCGTGGTGTAACTACCGTAAACGGTACGAATCCGTTGTATGTAGTGGATGGTATGCCGGTAGGTGACAATATCAACTTTCTGAATAGTAACGATATTGCTTCCATGGAAGTATTGAAAGATGCTTCGGCTGCCGCTATCTATGGTACACGTGCATCAAACGGTGTCATCCTGATTACTACAAAGAAAGGTAAGACTGGTAAAGCCCGCATCAATTGGAATTCTTCTGTTGGTTTCCAGACCGTGGCCAAACCTAATATTGCCGGTGCGGCTGAATATAAAGAAGTGTTCAATACCCGTTATACGAATGATGGCCTTTCTTCTATCTGGAACGATACGGGTGCTACGACCAATCCCGGTGGTACAGACTGGTGGGATACTGTAGTCAATAAAACAGCTTTGGTGCAGAACCATTCACTTAGTGTTGCCGGTGGCTCAGAACAGTTTGTTTATAACTTTAGCGTGGGCTATTATCGTAACAACTCACAGTTTGATGTAGGTTATTGGGATAAGATAAATATCCGTCTGAATACTGAATATACATTTAATAAGTATGTAAAATTGGGAGTTGATATTGCTCCACGTGTCGAATCATGGGATGATACCCCAAATCAGTTCTCGGCAGCCATGGCTATGGACCCGACAACTCCGGTATTCCGTCCGCAGGACCAATGGGAGGATAATAAGTACAACAACTATCAACGCTCTTACAACAACCAGGAGTGGAATCCCGCCGGTTCAATTGCCCGTAGCAATGCTCATTCTCGCGAGTTGGGTGCCATTCTGAATACCTATCTGCAGGTAAACCCGATAGAAAAGCTGACGTTGCGCACCCAGTTCGGTGCCAATGCACACTATCGCCGTTCTGATTCATTCGTTCCGAAGTTTAATATGGATCCGTTGGAGAAACAGGACTTGAACGAAATCACCCGCCGCAATCAGGAGTGGTTTGACTGGAACTGGACGAATACAGCCACTTACATGGACACTTTCGCTGAAAAGCACAACTTGAATGTAATGGCTGGCTTTACTGCCGAACGTTTTGCATGGTACAATACTCAGGCACGGCGTGATAATGTTCCCAATAATCTGGACCAGATGCAGGAAGTGAATGCCGGACAGCAGGGTACGGACGAGGCCAACGGTGAAACCACTTACAATACACTGGTTTCTTTCCTGGGCCGTGTCATGTATAACTACGATAACCGTTACTACATTTCGGCATCTCTCCGTGCCGACGGTTCCTCCCGTTTCCCGAAGGGCAGCAAGTATGCCCTCTTCCCGTCTGTTTCCGCTTCCTGGCGTGTCATCAGTGAGGCATTTATGCAGGACCAGGACATCTTCAGTGACCTGAAGCTTCGTGGAGGCTGGGGCCGTGTAGGTAATCAGAATATCAACAATAATGCTACCCTTACTTTGTTGAGCGAAACCCAATACTATTATGGCAATACGTTGGCAAATGGTTACTTCGTGTCTACAGTAGGTAACAATCAGTTGAAGTGGGAGACTGTGGAAGATTGGAACGTAGGTGTGGATATGTCATTCCTTGATTCACGTTTGGGTGTAACATTCGAATATTTCCAGAAAAAGTCCATTGACATGCTTTACCAGAAACAGAACATCCTCTCTTTGGGATATGATAACTGGAACAGCCAGATTTGGATGAACATCGGTAGTATGCAGGCCCGCGGTTGGGAAGTGGGACTTACCTGGCGCGATGAAATCGGCAAGGATTTCTCTTACGATCTTGGTCTGAACCTTTCTGCCGTGCGCAACAAGGCCATCAAGTTCTCGGGCGACGGTCCTATCAATGTCGGTGGATTCAATAGCGACCAGATTATCCGTAACGAAGATGGTGGTTTTATCTCCCGTTTCTACGGTTACGTGGCCGATGGCTTGTTCCAGAATTGGGAAGAGGTGTATGCGCACACTGACGAACACGGAACACTGATTCAGCCCAATGCAAAACCGGGAGACATCCGCTTCAAGGACCGGGACCATAACGGAGTGCTCGATGCCAATGACAAAGATTATATCGGCAATCCTTATCCTGATTTAATGATGGGTCTGAATATTGGTATGCGTTATAAGAACATTGATTTTGCAGCCAATTTCTATGGTACGTTCGGTAATGATATTTACAATGTTACCAAAGGAAGGTACTCCGGTTCAGGTGGACAGAATGTCTGGGCAGGTACACTGGAGAAAGCATGGCATGGCGAGGGTACCGGCAATGATATTCCCCGTTTGTCGAGCAATGACTTGAACCTGAACTATAGCCGCGTTTCCAGTTTCTATGTGGAAGATGGTTCCTACTTGCGTTGCAAGCTGTTGCAGATAGGCTATACGCTTCCTAAGAAATGGGTTGGAGGTGCTGACTTGCGTCTTTCCTTCTCTGCACAGAATCCGTTTACCATTACCGGTTATTCGGGAATGGACCCCGAACGCCCGATGGTTGACGGTACTACCGACAGCTCTGGCAGTGCCATCAATACCGGTATTGACAACGTGGCTTATCCTAATCCGAGAACATTCTTGTTTGGCATTGACTTCAAATTTTAATTCTTGATTATCCATGAAACGAATATTTACAATAGTAGTTCTGATTGCTTCGCTGGTGTTTACCTCTTGCGAGGACTTCCTGACGGAAGACGTACGCGGGCAATTGAACGTGGACACTTATTATAAGTCCATAGAAGAGTGTGAATCCGCAGTCACGAGCTGTTATCAGGCCATGACATATGGAGGATGGTGGCAAATCAACACCGTGTGGTTACTTTCCGAAATGTGTGGAGATGATGCCTGGATGGGGAATACCTCTCAGTCTCAGAGTGATTATATCTCATTGGCGCATTATCAGGGAAACGGTGCCAGCAATGGCCCTATCTCCAATTTTTGGCAGTACCGTTACAAAGGTATTTTACGTTGTAACATAGCCATAGATCGCATTGCGGCTCTCGAAACCCAAGAGACAGAAACCAGAGACCGTCTGGTGGCAGAAGCCCGTTTCCTGCGTGGCTACTATTACTTCGAACTGGTGAGAAATTTTGGCGGGGTGCCCTTGATGACCAGTTTCCAAATGCCGGAAGAAGTGGAGGGAACAGAACGTGCTACGGCAGAAGCCGTGTACAAATTCATAGAGGATGACCTGATGGCAGCTGCCGAAATACTGCCGCAACGCAGTACTGCGCAAGTAGGGCATGCTACCCGTGGCGCCGCTTTAGGATTATTGGGTAAAGTGTACCTCTATCAGGAGAAATGGCAGGCTGCCCATGATGTGTTGAAGACTGTGATAGATGAAGGCGAATACCAATTGCTTCCCGATTTCGGGCAGGTATGGAATGTCGACTATGACAACAGTGCGGAGAGCCTTCTGGAAATCCAGTATGAATATCATCCCACTTTGGGCTTAGGAGGGGCGCTTGCTACGGTAACCGGTGCCCGTAATGGTCCTGGTGATGGTTGGAGCTGGTGTCAGCCTACGGCAAATTTGGAGCAAGCTTATATTGAGGCCGGTGATACGGAACGTTTGAAATGGACAATAATCAAGTCGGGCTGTACAGAAATTGCCGGCGAAGACCAATTCGAAGATTTCATTGACGCAAGCAAAGCGTTGAATAAGTATCAGGAATATCTTGATAAATATGGTTGGGACCCCAATTGCTATATTATCAATCCCGCTGACCATAAGTCTGCGCGTATCATCCGCAAGTATTTCCTGCCGATGAAATATCGTGCTCAAGGCGATGCAACGGCTTACGCCACGGACAAGAGTCCTTTGAATCACCGTATTCTGCGTTATGCCGATGTCCTTTTAATGTATGCTGAGGCTTGCAATGAACTGGGTGATGACGCTTCTGCCCGTGATGCTCTCAATCAGGTGCGCAGACGTGCCAAGTTGGATGACGTTACGGCAAGTGGAAAGGCATTGCAAAGTGCCATTCGCCTGGAGCGCCGTTTGGAATTGGCTTTCGAGCAGAACCGTCTGTATGATATCCGCCGCTGGACTGATACAAATGGTAAAAAGATGATTAGCAATATCCTGGGACCGAACGGTTCCTTTGTGAAGTGGAACACTGAAGAGGCTACCCGTGACGCTCTTGAGTGGGAAAATCAAGGTGAAGCAAGTGACAAAGGCATCACTTTCAATGAAAACCGCGACATGGTGTTCCCCATTCCTTTGTACGAAATCACGATGTCCAACGGTTCCATTACCCAGAACCCGGGTTGGAATTAAACACATTCTGATGAAAACAGATTGTTGCAGGAACTGATTATTCAATAGGTCTTTATATTCTGTCGCGGATAGTTTGCAATGGATTATCCGCGGCAGTTTTTTTAATCCGAAACAATATCATGAATTTGAGACACATTTTTATTCTTCCGGCACTGCTTGCTGCAATGGCTTGCAGCGACGATTCTCCCGTTACGCCGGATACTCCAGACACTCCTGAGGGTCCGGACATTACAAACAGCGTAGAAAAACTGGTGAGCATCGATGCCGGACAGACTTTCCAGACAATAGCCGGCTTTGGCGCTTCGGACTGTTGGTCGCCTGCCTTTGTGGGCAAGTCATGGACTTCGCACCGTGCGGGGATTACGGAACTGCTTTTTTCTTCAGAGATTGTGGGCGGCAAGCCGAAAGGAATCGGCCTTTCCCAATGGCGGGTGAATCTTGGTGGCGGCAGTGCCGCGCAAGGTGAAGCCAGCGGCATCGAGGATAAATCCCGTCGTGCGGAATCCTATCTTACGGATGACTTGACGTACGACTGGACCCGTTGCGAGGGACAACGTTACTTCATGGACCGTGCCAAGGAGCTGGGATGTAACAATTTCGTTCTTTTCAGCAATACACCTCCCGTGCAGTACACCTATAATGGAAAAGGATTTTCCGCCAGAGGGGGACTTTCCAATCTGAAACCGGAGCATTATGGTGACTTTGCAGGATATATGGCCGATGTAGCGGCCCGTTATACCGGTGAAGGCTATCACATAAGCCATATCTCGCCCGTCAACGAGCCGCAGTACAACTGGGACAGCGGTCAGGAGGGCAGTGGCTGGACCAATGACGAAGTGGCTGCACTGGCACGCGAGTTGGATATGTCGTTGGATGACCGGGGGCTTTCCACAGACATTCTCTTGGGCGAATCCGGTGATTGGGAGTATCTGTATAAAGTGAAAGGCGATGCCAACCGCAGTAATATATTCTCAGCTTTCTTTACACCCGGCTCTTCCGCCTACGTGGGTGACTTGGCACACGTGAAGAATCTCATTTGCGGACACAGCTATTGGACTGACGGCACATGGGACGGTATGCGCAACGTGCGCAAGCAAGTGGCCCAGGCTGCCGGTCAGTATAATCTGGATGTTTGGCAGAGTGAATGGAGTATGCTGGGCGATAATTACAGCAGTTCCGAATTTGTGGGCTACGAGCAGGCTTCTGAGATGGATATCGCTTTCTACATGTCGAAGGTCATCCACAATGACCTCACTGTGGCTGGGGTGTCTTCCTGGAGTTACTGGACATCGATGGATGTTTCCCGTTGGGGGCATAAGAACCGTTTTCTCTTGATTTCGCTGGTACCTGCCGGTGGTGAGTACGGTGATATAGAGCAGGAGGGAAGCTATCAGGCTACTGCCACTCTTTGGGTACTGGGCAATTACAGTCGCTTTATCCGTCCGGGATACCGCCGTATTGCCCTCGACTTGAACGAATCGCGTACTTTTTTCGGTTCCGCCTGGCTTTCTCCCGAGGGGGATAAGGTAGTGGCCGTCTATACAAACATGTCTGATAAGGCGGTTCGCTTAGGTGAAACGCATGTGGGATGGAGCAATGAAGCGAAGTCAATAGCTACTTATACAACTACCGGTAGCAAGAATCTGGTGGAAGGAACGGTGGCGGCAGGCAAGCAGGTGATTCTGGAAGCCAAGAGTGTGACAACCGTGGTGTATAGCCTGAAGTAAGGAATTAGTTTAACTTCAAAGAAAATCTATATGAAAATGTATTTTAAGAATAACAGGACTGCTCTTATCTTTTTGCTGGCAATGCTGGTCGTTGCTCCGATAAAGGCGCAGGTGGTATTTGGCGATGCCGCAAAATTCAATGACGGATGGCTGTTCCGGCTGACGGACGACTCGGCTATTGTCCGGACTGACTATGACGACAGCGAATGGCGGAAGCTTTCTTTGCCACACGATTGGTCCATAGAGGGGCAATTGTCGCCCACACTGGCCAGTTGCACCGGGTACCTGCCGGGTGGGATAGGCTGGTATCGCAAACACTTCAGGGTTGAAGACAACGCAACACGTCATTATATCTATTTCGAAGGGGTATATAACCGGAGCGAGGTTTACCTGAACGGGCATCTGCTTGGCAGGCGCCCCAACGGCTATGTATCGTTTCTTTACGACATGACCCCTTACCTGAAGGAAGGCGACAATGTGCTGGCTGTCCGTGTAGACCATAGCCGTTATGCCGATTCACGTTGGTATACGGGGTCGGGCATCTATCGCGATGTATGGCTGGTGGCTGCTCCCGATACACATATTGCGCAATGGGGTGTGGGCTGGCATGCCGCTTCGCTGACAGACAAGCAAGCCGTCGTTGCGGTCGATGTAGAGGTGGAGAAGCACAAGGCAACTTCCGACAAACTGGAACTGAAGGCTTCACTGTACGATACTGCCGGAAAGCAGGTGGCACAACGCCGTGTGCGTGTTACCGATGGAAAAGAGGGCATTGCCAAGCAAAGTCTTGACTTGAAAGTGTCCAAACCCCATCGTTGGAATCTGGATAATCCGTATCTGTATACATTGAAAACCGAATTGCTTGCCAATGGCAAACGCATTGACGGCAGTGAGACCAAAGTGGGACTGCGTACGCTGGAATTTGATGCCAACAAAGGTTTTGCCCTCAACGGCAACTGGATGAAGGTAAAAGGTGTATGCCTACATCATGATGCAGGAGTGCTGGGTGCAGTAGTGCCGCCGGAGGTATGGGAACGCCGCTTGAATAACTTGAAAGGGATTGGCGTAAATGCCATCCGCATGAGCCATAACCCACAAGCCCCCATTCTTTATGAACTGTGTGACCGCCTGGGATTTCTTGTAATGGATGAAGTCTCTGACGAATGGGAGTTTCCGAAACGCAAATGGGTACAAGGCTGGAATGTGGGTACTCCGAGTTATGACGGTACTTTCGACTTCTTCGAGGAGTGGATAGAACGGGACGTAACCGATATGGTACGTCGTGACCGCAATCATACCTGTATTTTCTTGTGGAGTATCGGCAATGAAGTGGATTATCCGAACGACCCTTATTCGCATCCCGTTCTTGATGGAGCTAAAATCAACCAGCCTATGTTCGGGGGCTATAAGCCGGATGCTCCCGATGCCATGCGCATCGGAACCATAGCAAAGCGTCTGGCTGCCTGTGTACGTGCCGTGGACACTTCCCGTCCCGTGACCGGAGCTTTGGCGGGTGTCGTGATGTCGAACGAGACGGAGTATCCCGATGCTGTGGATGTGGTGGGGTATAACTATACGGAAAACCGCTACGACCAAGACCATGCCACTTATCCGGACCGCATTATCTATGGAAGCGAGACGGGTTCGGGGCTTGATGCCTGGTATGCCGTCCGCGACAAGGATTTCATCTTCGGGCAGTTCATCTGGACCGGTACAGATTATCTGGGTGAATCGGGCAGATGGCCGTCCCGCGGTTTGTACACGGGTTTGCTCGATTTCGGAAGTTTCCCCAAGCCACGCGGACATTTCCGGGCTTCGTTGTGGTGCGAGAATCCGGTCACGTATGCAGGAACATATCCGGTATATGTCCATCCCAAGCATCCCGAGCATGTATTCCTTTCGCCTGATGCATGGGACATCTGGAACTATGACGAGGGGCAGAACATACGTGTGGTGTGTTATACCAATGCTCCGCAGGCGCGTTTGCTGCTCAACGGCAGGGTGGTAGGCGAGATGAAACCTTATGATGAAAAGACCGGCATCATCTACTGGGATATTCCTTTCCGGGCTGGTGAGCTTCGTGCTGAGGGCTGCGATAAGGAAGGAAATGCCTTGTCGAGCTATTCCATCCGGACATCCGGACGTCCTTATGCCATCCGTGCCACGGCGGATCGCACTATTTTGTCCGGCGACCGCGCCACTGCGCACATAACCGTAGAGGTGGTTGACGAAGAAGGTACTGTTGTGAAACTTGGCGACAATGAAATTACGTGTACAGTTGAAGGAGCGGCGCGTCTGCTTGGGCTCGAAGGCTCTGACAACAGTGACATGAGTGATTATACCGATAACCGTCACCGCGTATACCACGGGCGTTTGCTGGCCTATATACAGACTACCGGAGGAGAGGGACCGGTTAAAGTAAAGTTTGCTTCCCCCCTTCTGAAAGGAACTGAAGTAAAGTTTGAAGTAGGGCAGTAGTACACTACTATGGACTTATGTTTGTGCCATCGTATTGGCACAGTCGTGCCAGTACGATGGCAAGGCTGTGCCAGTATGGTGGCACAACTTTGCCAATGCGATGGCACGGGTTGTGCATTTCTTACAGAATGTATTGCACTTCCTTGAACAGATATTCCCGTTCACTTCCTCCTTCATCCTCCAGCACGAACCGTCCGTCTTGCTCTACACGCAGCAACCGGGCAAGGAACTTGCCGTTGGCATCTTCATAAGGGTGCAATCCCCGGCGACGGAAAAGGGAGCGGGCATACCGTGTGGATATCTCGTCGGAGTAGACGGCGAAGTCCTCCATTTGGAGGCTGTTGTAGTAGATTTGTACACGTCTTAGGATATGGGCAAGGATTTCATAACGGTCGTGCTCCTTTCCGGTGATTTGTTTCAGTGAGACGGGGTTGGGAGCATCACTGTTGAAGACTTCCTGGTTGATGTTGATACCGATTCCGGCAATGCTGCGCCTGATATGATGTCCGGAAAGGTCGTTCTCTATCAGTATGCCGCAGATTTTCTTGTCTTTCCAATAAATGTCGTTCGGCCATTTGATGGTGATTTCATCAGACCATCTGCTCAGCTCTTCCTTAATGGCGAGGGAAACGATTTGTGAAAGGATGAACTGCCGGCGGGCTTCCAGAAAAGAAGGGTAGAGTACAAAGCTGAAAAGCAGGTTCTTGCCTTCTTCAGCTTCCCAGGTGTTGCCGCGCTGGCCTTTACCGGCAGTTTGGAACTCGGCAGTTACGGTTGTTAGTTCGGCAACGGATTCTTGCAACTGGTTGCAAAGCTGGCTGAGGTATTGGTTGGTCGATGCCGTCTCGTCCAATGCCACCAGCGGGAACGGGAATGTGTCAGGGCAGGGCTTCATATTCGGTACGCATTTTTTTGGTGAACTTCTTCAATACTTCTTCCACGGAGTGGTCTATCAGTTGCTTCAACAGTTTGTCGTCGACGTCACCGTCAAGGAACACCTGGTTCCAGTACTTTTTGTTGAAGTGATAGGCACCTTCGATGGCAGCATAGTGCTCCCGCAGTTCGAGTGCATATTCGGGGTCGCATTTCAGACAAATCTTGTTGGCGCTTTCCAGGTCGATAAGTGCAAACATTTTATTCATGACTTTCATCACGAGCGAGTATTCGTCGAACGGAAAGCATTCCGTGACGGCTTTTTTGCTGAGGCAATATTCGCGGGCGGTTTCGATGTCCATGATGGTATTTACGGTTTTACGGTTTACAATTTACGATTGAAATAACTCTTGCTTGTCAATTTTCAACTCTCAGAACATCGGCGGATAGAAGGCTTCTTTGAGATGCTCTATCCTGAATGCACCCGGTTCGCCTACAGCCGTTATGATGTCGAAGCGGACGGGTGCATCCAAGCAGAAGTGCTTGATATAGGCATCGGCCGCTACGACAATACGTCGTATTTTCTGCCAGTTCACGGCATCCTGCGGCTCAATGTAATCCGTATTGCTACGGGTTTTCACTTCCACAATAATCAGTTCCTTATCTTTGTCGGCTACAATATCCAGCTCAAGGTGATTCTTCCGCCAGTTACGGTCACGTATGGTGTAACCGTTCTGTTCCAAGTATTTGGCAGCGGCGTCTTCACCGGCTTTTCCAAGAATATTGTGTATTGCCATAGTCAGTATGCTATTTAAACGACAGTGCTTTCTTTACCAGATGTGGGCGTGCAAAAGGTTTGCCAGGGCTGGTAGCGAATATAGTACTGCGTGTTTGCGGTTTATGCTGCAAATCGTAATTTACAAATTCTTCATAGGTGGTTTCTTTTTCTAGACCGGTACTCATTACTCTATCGTATATGGATTTACGAGAAGGTGCATTAAAGCCTTCGATGTTACTGCGCATCATGCTTTCTTTAGTTGGACGGTAGGCTCCTTCTACGAATGTACATGCACCTTGGAAGATACCTAAATTATCAGATGCATAGCGTTCATCTGCCAAAAACTTTGCCCAAAGTACCTCGGTACGGCTTTCTGTAAAGTCTACATTTTGCGCCCATCCTAAGGCTTGTAATCCTTGAATGTCCTTTATCTCAGCTAAAGAAATAGCTCCTTGCTCTTCATAGGCATATTCGTCTTCCAATTTGGCAAAACCATGCCCCACTGCCTCATGTACAAGTACTTGCCTGAATTTTTCACTCTCCAGGTTTTCAATGACCGGACAATAGGCTATTGCAAACTCCACCATTTTGTTGGTAGAGGTATCTGTATATCCGAAATAAGTGGTACCTGCATAAGCTGGAGTATTCAGAATGATAACGACTAAGGTTTCCTCCAAGTCTAATCCTTCTACACATTGTGCATATTCCATTATTTTCTGGTCATCACCGTCGTAAATTTCAGTAGTACCGCCACCTCTTAGTTTACATCCAAAGGCAGTTTCGTATCCATCTCCAAAACTGTTATTCTTTGAAACTGCCGTTACGGCATATACATTGAAATAGTCTCGAAGCGATTTAATAGGTTCTTCGGTAAACAAATTTTCCAATGTTTTTTCCATAACCTTATTATAGGTACCGTCGGCAATCTCTTTATCAATAAACCCGTCACCCATGATGACTATGGAAATTCCTTTTCCTACAGTAGCCTCTTGTAAGATGTTGACAGATTTATCAGCGGAATAGTCTGTAGATTGTCCTGAAGCTTTTCCTTGCTGGGTTATAGTAGCTGTGGCCAATATTTTCTGGTCTGTACCTATTTCTCTGATAAAATAGATATAAGTAGTACGGGAAGAATTTTTTGTGTTAGGTAGCGCTTTTAACTTAAGTACCAATGAAGAAGCGGTACGGGTTTCTGCTCTTGATACTAACCAATCACCACTCGTTTCACCGTAGGCTTTCAATTCATCAGTAGCTACATTTGTGGAAAAATGAATGTCTAAGGCACCTCCTGCAGCATCAATATTATACATATTCTGCTCCAGCGTTATAGCATTACTTTGCTGTATAGTAATATTTTTAGTTAGGCTACCGGAAGTGAGTGTAATAGTTGCTGTACGGGGGGTGGCAGTAATGTTTTCAGTTTTAGCGGTAACTACTAAATCAAAAGTTCCACTTTCTCCCGAAGAAGGAGCTATTGTGAACCAGTCATCAACGGAAGTTGCCTTCCATTCACGTGCACTCGTAAAATGAATGGTAGCCTGCGATTGCGCTTCGTAAGCTATGGTTATATCTCCAATCGTTTGTATTGAGAATCCAGGTTCTACTTCATCCTTAGAACAAGCAACTAACAAGAATAAACTTAGAAAGAAAAGAAGAATAGATTGTGTCTTCATACTCAGTGAATTATATTAATGAATACAAATATATATAAAAAATATGTATTAGTAGAGTAATAAATGGAATAAATTTGATCGGCATATAAAGTGTTGCTCTACTATTGTAAAACTTTTCAGATATAAAAGATGGTTTTCTGTTTTGTTTTTACAGAAGTAAAAGTAATTTTGCAGGAAATATGAGAAAGAGAGATAAAACGTGTGCGAAAGCAACGCCCGAAGAACCGAAA
>ERZ773136.876-NODE-876-length-32103-cov-7.461963_pt1 | contig 32103 bp, 36 predicted proteins | sample MGYA00580855_ERZ773136 | MGnify/ENA primary metagenome ERZ773136 (study PRJEB29015, sample SAMEA2737860) | human gut metagenome | biome: human gut; feature: human-associated habitat; material: faeces | place: China | collected 2012 ... | reverse complement strand
CAAATTTATAAATATAGTAATAATAATTATTTATGTTTGTTTATTTATAATTACAGTTTCATTTATTTTATCTGGTTCATTTAAACCATTTTTATATAATAGTTTTTAAGGGGTAGTTTATGAAAAAAAGAAATAAAATTATATTTTTAATAATAAGTATTATGATTTTTATTTATTCAGTTATGTTTATATTTAAAAAAAAGGAAAGCTATTCAGAATTTGAAAATAGATATTTAACAAAATTTAGTTTAAACAATGTAGAGAGTTATTTACTTGATATTGCACCATTTAGAAATGAACTTTTAAAACTAAAAAATAAAATTGAATTATTATGTGGTAAAACCCTTGTAAATGGAGTTTATGTTGCAAATGATTATTATTTATTGCCAGAAAAAGTTGAAATCAAAAAAAGTAGTTTAATAATAGAAACAATAAATGATTTTGCTAAAAATATTCAAACAGATGTTATGATAGTACCTGATTCTATTTATATTAATAGTGATAAACTAAAAAGAAGTATTAACACAAATGAAGAAAATGATATAAATTATTTATATAGTAGTTTAAAATATTCAAATAACATAAATGTAATAGATACTTTAAAAAATCATAATAAAAAAACAAATATGTATTATAAAACTGATCATCACTGGACTAGTTTCGGTGCATATTATGCATATAAAAAATATATGGAAAGTAAAAACATTATTCCAAATGACGAAAGTTATTACAATATTGTTAAAGTAAGTAACTCTTTTAAAGGGACAAGTCAAACAAAAGTGCTTAGTTATGATAAAAGTGATGATATATATTTATTTTTAAAAAATGAAAATTTAACTATAAATTATGTTAATGAAAATAAAATAACTAATAGTTTATATAATTATGATTATTTAGATAAAAAAGATAAGTATTCAATATTTTTAGATAATAATCATGCTTTAATAGAAATTGAAAATTTTGAAAATGAAAACTCAATTCTTGTTATAAAAAATAGTTATGCAAATTCATTTATTCCTTTTTTAACATCACATTATAAAAATATTTATGTAATTGATTTAAGGTATTATAATAAAAGTGTAAGTGATTTTGTAAAGAGTAAAAATATTGATAATGTATTAATATTATATAATTTAAATAATTTATATGATGATATGTCAATATTAAAGTTAAGGTAGGTAATTTATGAAAAAATTTATTTTAATAATGTTATGTGTAGTTATATGTGGTTGTAATAATGTAAAAGAAAAAGAAACTTTTATAAATGTTAAATCTAAAGAAGTACATATCTTAGAAAATGAAAATTATAATTATTTAGATAACATTGTATCTTCGAATAATGAAAAAATCGTTTGTCAAAAAAATAATGATACTATAAATTGTAAACTCGATAATAAAGAAGTTTCTTATAAAATTATTTATACTTCGGTTACTAAAAATAAAAATATTATATTTTTCGGTGATTCTATAACTTATGGTTTTCTAACTAAAGGTTATTCTTGGGCAGAATTTATAAAGGATAATTATGATTTTAACATCGTTACAAATGCTGGAATAAGTGATTATAGAGTATCAACCTATGATGATAAAAATAAGTGGCTTACAGATACAATTATTTCTCATGCAAATGAAAAATATGATTATGTAATTATGCAAGGTGGTATTAATGATGTTTTATATAACACACCTTTAGGAGAAATATCAAATAGTAAGAGTGAAGATGATTTTGATGTAAATACTTTTGCCGGAGGATTTGAATCATATATATATAATGCCAAAAAATATTTTAAAGATGCAAAAATTGGATATATTATAACTTATTATACCCCAAATTATACAGAAAGAGGTCAGAAATGGAGTTATGATGATTATAATAAATATATTATGATGACAAAGAAAATTCTTGATAAATGGAGTATAAAATATTTAGATTTGTTTAATGAAGAATATTCAAATATCTTAAAAGTTAATACAAAAACATATTTGCCAGATAATCTTCATTTGAATTATGAAGGATATAAAATTATATACCCATATATCTATGATTTTATAAAGAGTCTTTAAAATGTAGTTGACAAATAATGTTGAAAACTTAAATACAATTAGACATTATTATTTAAAATAGTTTTACATAGACTTTATTAAGTGTTATAATTTTTATAGAAAGTAGGTTAGATATGAAAGATTATACAAAATATATTATTGGATTTTTATTAATTTTTATTGGGTTAATACTTGGCTTAAATGCTTTTGGAATTACTAATATTAATTTATTTTTCTCTGGTTGGTGGACTTTATTTATAATAATTCCTTCTTTAGTAGGACTTATAAATGATAAAGAAAAAACCTCAAGTTTAATATTTTTAATTATTGGTGTTTGGCTTTTTTTAGCGGAAAGAGATTTAATTGAATATGAGCTTTTAATTAAATTATTATTACCTGTTATTTTAATTTCAATTGGACTTTTATTAGTATTTAAGGATGTATTAAGTATTAATGGCAAAGAAATTAAAAAAATTAATGCAAATAATAAAGAAAGCAATAATTATATTGCAGTATTTGGTTCTCAAGATTTAAAATTTGAGGATGAAAAAGTAGAGAATTTAGATTTAAAATCACTTTTCGGAGGAATAAAACTTGATTTAAGAGATGCCAAAATTGAAAAAGATATTGTTATAAATACTTTATCAGTTTTTGGTGGAATAGATATATATGTTCCTGATGATGTAAAAGTTAAAGTATCTTCGACTCCATTTTTCGGAGGTGTTGAAGTAAAAAGAGGAAAACAATCTAGTAAAAAAGAAATTACTATATATTTAAATTCTGTATGCATCTTTGGTGGAGTAGATGTTAAATGATAAAAAGATTATTTAGATTAATTATTCTTGCATTAATAATATTTGTTATATATGGACTTTATACAGGTAAATATAATGTATTTAAAAAGTTTTTTAGTACTGGTGCTCTTTTAAAGGAAAATAAAGTTATTTATGATGGAAATGATAATATTTCTAAGTTAAGTGTAACTTTATCTTATACAAATTTAATTATTAAAGATGCTGAAAACTTTAAAATAGAAACAAATAATAAAAATGTAAAATTAGAAAATAAAAATGGTGTAATTAAAATCAATGAAGAAAAAATTAATGTTTCTTTTGAAACAAAAGATAGTAATTTAATTATTTATCTTCCTAGCGATAAAGAATTTAGTGAAATAGAATTTACTACAGGCGCTGGTAAAATTGAAGCTGAAAATCTTGTAACTAAAAAACTTAATTTAAAACAAGGAGCAGGTAAAATTGATTTTAAAAGACTTACTGTTTTAGATGAAACTAAAGTTTTAGGTGGAGCAGGTAGTCTTGATATTGAATATGGAAATATCTATAATTTAAATTTAACTATGGGTGCTGGTAAAACAAATATTTCTGCTTTATTCAAAGGTAGTAATAAAATTACTACTGGTGTAGGAGAATTTAATATTAACTTATTTAATAGTTTAAATGATTATAAAGTTAAAATTAATAAAGGATTAGGTAATATTAAAGTTAATGGTGAAGAAATAAATTCAAATTATGAAAATGGTAAAGGACTTGTTAGTTTAACTATTGAAGGTGGAGTTGGAAATATTAATTTAACATCAAATGAAAACAATGCTTAAGTGGCATTGTTTTTTTATCTTTTTAAACTATTATCATCACTATCTAATGACTCATCATCATTAAAAAGTTCATTGGCAATTTCTGAAATCTGTTCATTATCCATTTCATCAAGTTGGCCTGTTACATATAAATATTCTATATATTTCATAAAATTATCTTGCATATTCTTTCTCCTTTATGAAGACTATTATAACACATATTTTAAAATATGTGCTCTTTAAATATTGTTGTGTTTATGATATGATTTATATATGAAATTAAAAGATAAGATTGAAATACCAAAATATAATTTATGTGAGGAATTATTATCTGCGATAAGTCATGGTGTTGGAGGTCTTCTTTCAATTGCAGCTCTTGTTTTATGTACTGTTTTTAGTGCAATTCATCATAATGTTTATGCTGTAATAAGTTCGGTTATTTATGGAAGTTGCTCAATTATTTTATATACAATGTCTACATTATATCATTCATTTAAACCTAATAATGCTAAAAGAGTTTTTAGAATATTAGATCATGATTCGATTTTTTTACTTATCGCGGGAACCTATACACCATATGCATTAGTATCACTTCCTAAGGCTTTAGGATGGACAGTTTTTGGAGTTATATGGGGATGTGCAATACTTGGTATAACTTTAAATTCAATTAATTTAAATAAGTATAAAAAATTTTCAATGTTTCTTTATTTAGTAATGGGATGGATGATTATATTTACTTTTAAAACATTATTAAATAGCATTGATATAGCAGGTATTTATTTGATGCTCAGTGGAGGAATTATTTATACTATTGGTGCAATATTTTATGCAGTAGGTAAAAAGAAAAAATATATGCATTCAATATTTCATTTCTTTGTTTTAGCCGCAAGTATATTATTCTTTTTTTCAATATTTTTATATGTAATATAGGTAATTTTGTAAACCTATATTATTTTTCTATTGATTAAGTTTGAAAAAAAATATATAATTAAATTGTAGGAATTAAAAAAATTCTATATAAAAGGAAAGTGAGGATTAAAATGGAATTAACTACAACTTCCATTTTAACTCTAGTTATTGGATTAATAATTGGTGGTGCAATAGTATTTGTAATTTATTATATTATAAATAAAAAACGCACTAATAAAGCTATTAAACTAATTGATGAAGCTAAAAAAGAAGCAGACAAACAAAAAAGAGATGCTCTTTTGGAACTTAAAGAAGAAAGTTTTAAATTAAAACAACAAACGGATGCTGAAATAAAAGAAAAAAAAGCAGAACTTAAAGAAACTGAAAATCGTTTAATTAGTAGAGAAAATAATCTTGATAAGAGAGAAGAAATGCTTCAGAAAAGAGATTCGTCTTTAGATGCAAAAGAAAACTCTCTAAATTTAAGAAATCAAACTATCCAAGAAAAAGAGGATAAAATGGATACTCTTTTAAAAGAGGAAATTGAAAAATTAGAAAAAATATCTGGCTTAAGTAAAGATAATGCTAGAAAACAAATTATGTCTAGAGTTGAGGCTGATATGAGTAAGGAAATAGCAGAGTATATTTCCGAAGAAACTGCAAAAGCAAAACTTGAGGCAAATGAAAAAGCAAAACAATTAATTGTTGGTTCAATGGAAAGATATGCTGATGATGTTGTAGGTCTTCAGACAGTTAGTACAATTGAGCTTCCTAATGATGAAATGAAAGGTCGTTTAATTGGCCGTGAAGGAAGAAATATTCGTACAATTGAATCAATTACTGGAGTTGATTTAATAATTGATGATACTCCTGAAGCTATTGTTATATCATCATTTGATCCACTTCGTAGAGAAATAGCTAAAATTACTATTGAGACACTTATTAAAGATGGCCGTATACATCCTGCAAGAATCGAGGAAGTATATGATAAAACTGTAAGGGATATTGATAGTAAAATAACTGAACTTGGTAATAAGACAATGAATGAACTTGGTCTTACTAAGATGGATCCAGAACTATTACATTTAATTGGTAAATTAAATTATCGTACTAGTTATGGACAAAATGCATTAAACCATTCAATTGAGGTTGCTAATCTATGTGGACTTATGGCATCAGAACTTGGTGAAAATATTTCACTTGCTAAAAGAGCGGGACTTTTACATGATATTGGTAAAGCAATAGATTTTGAAGTTGAGGGTTCTCATGTTGATATTGGATATGATATTGCTAAAAAATATCATGAAAATGAAACAGTACTTGATGCAATAGTTTCTCATCATGGTGCTAAAGAAGCAAAAACTGTAATTGCCAACCTTGTTGCAGTAGCGGACACTTTAAGTGCTGCAAGACCTGGTGCAAGAAATGATTCAGTTGAAAATTATATAAAAAGACTTGAACAATTAGAAAGTATTGGTAACTCTTTCGAAGGTGTTGAAAAAACATATGCAATGCAAGCCGGAAGAGAAGTTAGAGTTATGGTTAAACCTAATGAAGTTGATGATTTAACAAGTTTTAAAATTGCTAGAGATATGAAAGATAAAATTGAAAAAGAAATGCAATATCCTGGTACAATTAAAATTACTGTTATTAGAGAAACAAGAGCACAAGAAGAAGCAAAATAATTACTTCTTCTTTTTGAAAGGATATTATGGAAACACAAAAATCAATTGTTATTATGAATTTAAATGTGTCTGATGCTATTATAAATCACGCATTTATGGATGAATTTCACGAATGTGGAGGTTATCTTTTAGGTAGTATGATAGAAAAGGATGGGCTTAAATATTTTTATGTAACTCAAATATATTATGAAAAAAATATAATTGGAAAAGAAAATGAGTTTAATTTTTCAATTTTATATGAAGCTAGAGCAATGAATTATGCTAAATCAAAAAATATTGAGGTTATTGGTTGTTATCATTCTCATGGACAATATCCTAGTTCATTTTCAGAAACTGATAAAAATATATTGGAAAAACATTGGGCAAGTGATAAACTTTGTATGATATTTAGCCCAAAATATTTTACTTTAAACTGTGAAACTATTTTTAAGGATTATCAAACTCAAAAACCTCAGGTATTAATAAAAGATGGAGCAAAGTATTTAACCTTTGATAGATTCTATAGTCAAAATGCACAATTAGAAAAATACCTATAAAAAAATTGCAATATGATTATTGCAGTTTTTTTAATATATAGATTGATTAACTTCCATAATTACAGGTAATATAATTGGTCTTCTTCCTGTAAGTTCATTAATATATGGAAGAACCTCTAAAATGATTTGATTTTTTAAATCAGTATAACTATAAATTGATTTTGCTAGGTAATTATTTGTAATATCAGAAATTTTATTTTCTATTTTATTAATTAATTCAATATTTTCATTTATTGTAACAAATCCACGTGCAGTAACATTTGGTTTTATTAATAATTTTCTTGTTAAAGTATTAATATTTAAAATAGTAATTAAAATACCGTCATGACTCATAAGTTTTCTATCCTTTATAACTACAGAGCCTACATCACCAACTCTTGATCCATCAACATAAACATCGCCAGATATAACATTACCATCTTTATACACTTTTCCATTAAGCATTTTTACAACATTACCATTTTCACAAATTAAAGAATTTTCAACACCACACATTTTAGCAATTTCAGCATGTTTTTTAAGCATTCTGTATTCACCATGCATTGGCATAAAATAAGCTGGTTTAATAATTCTAAGCATCCATTTAAGTTCTTCTTCTTTAGCATGACCAGATGTATGTATATCACTAAATTCAGTATTAGTAAATACTCTTACACCTTTTAAATAAAGTTTATTAATAATTTTATTTATACTATTTGCATTACCTGGTATAGCACTTGATGAAAATATTACTAAATCATCATTTAATAATGATATTTGTTTATGAACACCATTAGCTATTCTTGATAGTGCTGCAAGGGGTTCTCCTTGAGTACCAGTACATAATATACATACTTCATTTCTTTTTAAACTTTTTGCTTGATATGCATCTATAAATATACTTTTATCTTCGATAAGACCATTATTACTAGCAAGTTCAATTGCATTTTCCATACTTCTACCAAAAACAATTATTTTTCTTCCGTATTGTTTACAAGTTTCAACTATATGTTTAATTCTAAATATATTTGAGGCAAATGTTGCAATTATAACTCTTCCGTGATGTCTTGATATAATATCATTTAAAGTTCCATCAACTGATGATTCACTTTTTGAATAACCTTCGGATAGAGCATTAGTTGAATCACTTAAAAGTAGTGTTACACCTTCAGCACCAATTTTAGCCATTTTATGAATATCTGCCATTGGTCCAATTGGGGTTAAATCAAATTTAAAATCTCCAGTTTCAAAAATTGTTCCATTTGGTGTATGAATACATATTGCAAAACTATCTGGTATTGAGTGAGTAGTATTAACAAATTCAATTTTAAAATATTTATACTCTAAAACTAAATCTTTATTTATTAGTTCAATATTTTTGTAATTAATATTTCTTTCCTCAAGTTTTTTATTAATTAGATCTGTAGCAATTTTCGGAGCATAAATAACAGGAATATTTACACTTTGAAGTAAAAATGGAATTCCTCCAATATGATCTTCATGACCATGTGTTATTATTAATGCTTTAATTTTGCTTTCATTTTGTTTAAGATATGTATAATCTTGTATAACATAATCTATTCCAAGTAAGTCATCCTCAGGGAAAAGAACTCCACAATCTATTATAATTATTTCATCTTTATGAGTAATGACATACATGTTTTTTCCAACTTCTCCAAGGCCACCTAAAGCAACTATAGATGTTTCCTCTATTTCATTTTTCATATAAAATCCTTCTTTCTTATTTTTAAAAGTTTTTCAAAAACAAATAGATTATATCATATATTTTATGTTTTGTCTACAAATGAAAAAAAGTTATTTATTATCATCAATTGGTATAAATAACTCTCGTATATCAATATCTAAAACTTGGGCAAACTTCCAAAGTGTTCCTAAACTAAATGTTTGTAAATATTTATTACTTTCAATATTCATTATAAATCCTTCACTATAATTACAAAGTTCGGCAAATTTAGCTTGAGTAAATCCTTTTTTCTTTCTAATAGATTTTAGGTTGTGAGCAACTAAATAATAAATATAATTTTCATCATTTTTATTATGCAATATGCTCACCAGTCTTTCTAATATTATTTTCTCATTAATTAAGTAAAATTATACTCACTTGTTCGTTGAGGTTTATAGAAAAACATGCTAAAATTATATTGGATTATTTATTATAAATAATCACCTCTAAAAAAGTGTTCTTGATTGAACACTTTATTTTGATTAAAAAAAATAGATATTTCTATCTATTAAATATTTATTCCGTACAAATAGTATATTTGAAACCTTAGTAATAGTTGATAAACAACTAATCACTATAGTAATAACATAATTTTTAAAATTTATAAAGATTAACCTACAAATTTAGGAAAAAAAGTTGATTTTTAAATTAATTTTGCTATAATATATCTTAACTTTTGTTTTTGGGGGGATATATATGGACAAAAACAAATTAATAGAAATTAAGAAAAGATTATTAGCATTAGGATTAGCTGGTGTAATGCTTGGAACTGCTGGTTGTACTAGTAGTAAAGATGAAAATGGAGTTCCTAAAAATGTTTCTATTTCTTCTGAATATTCAAATGTAGATGATTATTATAAATATGTAATGCAAAATGGTGAAGCAGTAAAATTATATAATAGTGCAAATGTATATTATCTTTTCAATAAAGAAACATATGAAGTAAGTGAATACATATATTATAGAAGAATTATTTTAGGTGGTTTGGGAAGTTATGTTGAGTTATATGATTTGCCAAATGAAAATATGATTGTTTATTCTGATGGTATAAGTACAACATATAATGAAGAATATTATAAATATTTAATAGAAAATAATTATCAAGTTTGTCTTACTGAAGTAAGTGATTATGTTGAAGGACATACTGGTAAAGAATACTATTCACTTGATGAAATAAAAGAGTTAGAACCTCAAATTACTGAAAGCTTAAAAATAATTAATTCTGCTAAAGTTAGAACAAAATAATAATGTTATTATACATAATTAATTAATAACGGGAATACTATATAATGTAGTACAAAATGTCCATGGATTGACTTTAAATATAATTTGTGCTACAATTTAATTACTCAATGACCAAGGGTTATATGAGTCCTGGAGACGCAACTTTTATTAGTTGCGTTATCCGTTTATACTCAAATGAAAAGCCTCTTAATTTTGATTTAAGAGACTTTTTTGTATTTATTATATTCTTTTAATACATTCTGCAAATATCCTGGCTCATCAATTAAATATGAACTAATTATGTACATATCATTTTTATTTTTCTCAAGAATTATTATATAACTATGTAAATCATCACTATATAATAGTTTAGTTCTTTTAGTATTTTTATATGGAGCAGTCCATACTTTTATTTTACTACATTTTAAATCATCACAAGTTGAACAATTTAAATAATTTTTTATCATTGGAGCAATATAATTAATAAAATATGCACGAGGTTCTTTCATTCTAATTTTTATTCCAAAATTTTTCTGCGTTTTAGTAGTCAGATGAAAGAATCCTTGCATTCTATTATCTTCAAATGGTGTAGTAAACACTTTAATTTTCATTCCATTTATTTTTAAATCACCATAATATATATTTTTTATAAAATAATCATATAATTCTTCATCTGTAGTAGTTTCAGGCAATGGTCCATTTAAACCACATTTATTTTTAGTCAATATCATCTCTTGATCTCCAAATAAATATATTAAATTTTGTATTACTATAATATGATGTAGTATCGAAATCATTTTGATATAATTTTTTAATTTCATTAATAATATTTAGCTTTACACTATTACCAGAAAGATTCCTATAATAATATGATAATGCTCCAATCAAAATATCATTAATTTGTAGTATTGGTGCTTCATAAGATCTAATTGGTTGAACTTTTTTTATAGCCTTTTTATTTGTATCTGACATTTTAATTCTTAAATAATCAAGCATTACTTGATGATAATAATATGAATTAGTATCTTTTATATCAGGATATATATTATATGAATTACCTGGAATAATAATATATTTTAACATTTCATAATATGTCTTGTGATAGAATTCATTTTCAGTTTGATTATATTTTTCATGGTCTAATTTTGTTTTATCAATAACAATAACTCTAAATTTTAAATCATCATTATTAAAAAAATAATTAATAATATCTAAATATAATTTTTCGGTTTTTTTATCAATTTTATTCCATTTTAATTCTATTTTATTAGAAATATTATAATTTTCTTTTAAATGTTCTATATATTCATTTACATTTTTTACTTTATTTTTGGGGCAATAGACTGCTCCAATTAACATATATTTGTCGTTATTACTTATTAGATGGCAACTTTCATCACAATAAACATTGTATTCCATATGAATCCTCCTTTTAATTATTTATTATATCACAAACCATGTATTTAATCAGTCAATGTTTCAATAAAATTAGAAATTATTTTAGCTGTTTTTTCAAAATCATATTTTGTATTTAAAGATGGAATATGAATAAAAATAATTTTTATATCTAATGAGTTATCTTTAATGTACTTCATACCCTCATAATAAATATTATTGCATAAATAGTTTCCAGCATTTTTTGATATTGAGTATTCAATATTATTATCTTTCAAAAAAGATACAAGTTTTTTATGTGGAAATAATGTCTCTAATTTATCATAATTTTTATTACCAACTAATTCTATATAAAGTTTATTGCAGTTAGGTTTTTGACCAAATGAAATTATGTATTTGTACTTATTTTTATCAATTTTTTGTTTCAATTCTTTTTCACTTGTTATAAAACTATTTGTTAATTTTAATTTATCAGTAAGATTAGCACGAATGTTATTTAATAGTATAGAAGAAGAATTATTTTTACCTTTAAATGAAGTTATTAAAACTTTAGAATATATTTTTCTTAATTTATTCTCTTTTTGTTCAATTTTAACTTGTACTTTATTGGATTCCATAATTATCTTATCTAAAAATTTATTCATAATTGAACAAGCTGTCCAAGTGTCAAGATTAGAATAAGTAAGAAAGAAATATGTTGAAATATGAACTAATGATATTGCCACATTTTGCATAGGAATAGATAATCCATAGTTTGAAGGCCCAACTAATTTTAATTTCTCTAAATTTGGAATCAATCCTAAAGATTCTTCATTTGCTTTATGATTTCCATGAATATAAGCAGATGATAATTTGTAATATCCATACAATTTATCCATATCAGCTTTATCTTTTATTTCTTGAAATGTAACTTTATTATTGTTAAATAAAGCATTTGCCCAACCATAAGTTCCATTGGCATAACTTTGTCCATATTTACTAATCATAAAGTCATAGTTTTGTTTTAAAATTTTAAATGATTCATCTGTATGATCTTGATGTCCTCTTTTTCTAGAATCCCTTTCGTCTTTATATTTTTGAATATAATAATAGTTTAAATATCTCTCACACAAATCTTGATTATTTTCATCATATAACAACTTGCCAATTACTGATAATTCATAAATTGTTCTCCAACGACTAAATGCCCCATCAGGATAACCATTTTTTATTAATGTTAAACATTCTCTAGATATAAGTAATGCTCTTGCTTGAATGTTTTGTAATGCATTAAATAGTAAATTGTTATTATTATATGCTTCTTCGTAAAAAGTTTCTGTAAAGGAATAAGTATAACTTGATATAAGTTCTATTAATGACTCAAAATAATCAATAGGTTTTTTCCATGTTTTGTAAAGTCTATTATTAAAACCATCAGTATATTTTCTTACATATTTTAGCTCATTCTCTTTGTCTTTATCAAAGCCTTTATAAAGAATATCCGAACCACTCTTAATTGAATGTTGAACTAATTCAGTAATGAAATCAGGGTTTTCCTTTATTTTTTGTTCTACTTTATCTTTATTGTCTAAAATCATTTGCAAAAATGCTTTGTGTTGTTCATTCATTAGAAAACCTCCTTGTATATTTATTATACTATAATTATTTCGTTATTTATCTCTCAAAATCATCTTTTTCTTTGTTTAAATCTAATTCTTCAATATCATCATCGTCTAAAACATTATCTTCATACATATCATTAACAACATCAATATATTTATCATCTTTATCATACCAACTATAAAGTTTATTATGTAAGAAAGATAATAATTTGTTAAAATTATCTTTCCAATATTCAAGAGTATTTTGTATATCTTTCATCGTTGATTTTAAAAATGATATTTCATTATCCTTTTCTTTAATCGTATTGTTTAAAGTCTTAACTCTTAAATTAAATGATTCATTATTTTCATTTAAAGTTTTAATCTTATTATTCTTATCTTTTAATTGTGCGTAAGCATTAACTAGTGTATTTGATAAAGTTTGTATTTTGTCGTATTCTTTACTAGTATTATCTACTTGTTCGATAAAGTCGATATAAGAAGACTTATCTGCTTTTGATAAAATACAATTATCTTTATTTAATTTAGATAACTTTAATTTATCAATTTTATCTTTTATATCTTCTATATCTTCGGAGTTTTGTTTTAACTCTAAAGATTTTTTATTTGCTTGTTTTAAATTTTCAGTATTCTTTTCAATTTGTTTTTCCTAATACTTTTTCTTTATTATAGATGTTTGCAATAGTGCTATAAGAATCACCTTCGAAATATAAATTAAGTATTCTTATAACTATATCTTTTGTAAGTGGATCAGGAACTAATTTTTTATCTACTCGTTTAAATCCGATTGGACAAACTGCTGGAATATGACCTTGTTTAATTGCACCTGCCATACTAACTTTAGTTCTTCCACTTGCTCTTTCTATTTCATTTTGTGAAACTGACATCATTATTCTAGTTATCATTTTTCCATTAGCTGTTGTAGTATTAATATCATCATTAGCACATACTAAATCAAATCCATACTTTTAGAAGTTTTAAGTAAGTTTTCCCAATCATATATACTTCTTGATGTTAAAGCAATAACAGTGTTTATTTTGTCATTTTTAGCGTCATCTATTAATCTATCAAACTCTAGTCTATGATTATCTGTTTTAACACTTATTCCAGCATCAGTATAATAATCATATATCTTATAACCTTTAAACTTACAAAGTGCCTCTAATCGTTCTTTTTGTTCTGGTAAACTAAATCCTTCTTTTGCTTGATCTTTAGTCGATACTCTTAAATATAAGCCACATATTCTTTCTTCATCTTTCATTAAATCTCAGCTCCTTTTACTAAAAAATAGGAGACAATAGTATCTAGTAAAGTCTAAATACTACTGACTCCTCAATTAATTCAATATTATGCATTTTTATTTTATCTTTGTTTTTAATCATCGGTGTACCTCCATTTCTAGAGAATACCTCTTTCATTGGCTTTATATAATATACTTAAAGCATTAATTTGTCAATTCCTTGATTAGGGAATAGTAGTATTTAGATAGTTTTTAAATAATCTTCAAATTCAGATAATTTAATCTTATTAGATAAATTTTCAATAAAGACTTCATTAGAATAATTGAATATTAAGAAAGTTTTATCTTTGATGATAATTCTATTAGGTTCAATATAAGTTAAATTAGTTTTATCAATCTTTCTTATGTTTCCATTGATAATTGTCGGTGTAGTTTTTGCAAACACACATATTAGTTCTAATTTTTTTTTAATGATTCTTCAATAGGTAATTCTTCTTTAATAATATTTACCATAATACCATCCTTTCTTCTAGGATAGTTTTTAACAACAAAAAAAACTAACCCTTACTAGAATTAGTTATTTATTAAAGTCAAACATTAATGTTTGACATAAATTTATTTGGTAGCGGGGGAGGGACTCGAACCCCCAACATTTCGGGTATGAACCGAACTATCTAGCCAGTTGATATACCCCGCCAAAACGTTTTGCTTCAACAAAACTAGATATATTATAACAATAATTAAATTAAAGTGCAATACTTTTCTTGTTTTATATTTGCAAATATAGTATAATTACTATGAAGAGTAGGAGGGAATAACTTGGCTAGAAGAAGAAAAGTTAATATAGATACAAATCCTTTACAATCAGTTACAATAGGAAGAACTGATACAAAAAAATATGGTTGGATTGGAACACTTTTTTTATTTATTATTTTTATTGTGGTAATTTATTTCTTACCTGATATTCAAAAAGCATATCGTGATTATTTATATAATAAAGCCTTTACGAATAATTATGTAGTAAATAATAACACTACAAATGGTACTGAAAATGGGACTAACACCACAACAAATGTTACCGAAAATAGTAAAAATACTATTTATGCATTTACAAATAATGAAGTAAAGTTAAATGAAACTACATTTACTAATATTAGTTTTGATGCTGGAACACTAAGTTTTTTAGTTAACAATAATGCAGATAAAGAACTTAATTTAACAAATGATTCATATTTTATTAGACTATATGATGACAGTAATACTCAAATTTCTGTAATTAAAATTAATGGTATTATTACTAATAAATCTAATAAAAACTTTTCATATCAGTTAAGTGTTACTCCAACAAAGTATAATATTGCTAAACTCGAGGAAAGTGATTATGATTTAATTAGCCTTGATGTTGATAGTGAAAATAAATCTGCGATGACTTGTAAAAATAATAATGGTGAATCAATTATATATTTTTTTGAAAATGATAAGTTATTTAAATATGAAGATACTATAATAGTTACTAATGATAATGTAAATTATACAAACTTATTTAATGAATACATTACTTTAGCAGCATCTTTTGAAGGTAAGTCAGGTGTTACTGCAACAGTAACTGAAATAACCAATGGATTTAGATATAGATTAACTATGGATTATAATGCAGGTGATACAAAAATAGATAATATTTATTACTATAGTAAAGGAGTAAGTCCAATTAAAATTAATTATGAAATGACCGCTGAATTCTTTACTTGTAGTTAGTAAGGAGAAAAATGAATTTTAATATTAAAGATTTTACAGGACCTTTAGATTTAATGCTTCATATGGTTAAAAAACATGAACTTGACATATATGAAATAGATTTAAAGATAATAATAGATGAATACATCAACTTTATAAACTCACTTGATAAAAATGATTTAGATAATAAAAGTGAGTATTTAGTTATGGCATCAGAATTAATACATTTAAAAAGTAAAATTATATTAGGTTTTGATGAAGAAGAAGACGATGATAATTATGAAATTAATAGTGAAGAAGATTTACGTAATAGATTAATTGAATATGAAAAATATCAAACTATTACTAATGATTTTCGTGAACTTGAAAAAAATAGACAAGATTATTTTACAAAAGTACCAGAAAGTTTAAAGGAATATGCTAATAATGAAACTTATTTAAGTGATGATGTTTCTTTAGAGGATCTTGTTAATGCAATGCTTGAAATATCTGAAAGATTAGAGTATAAAAAACCAAAAAATACAAAAATTGCTAGAAAAGAAATTAGTGTTAAAGATAAAATTAATTATATAAAAGATATTTTGAGTAGAGAAAAAAAGGTTGAGTTTACTAGGCTTTTTAATGAATGTACAAAAGAGGAAATTGTTGTTACTTTTTTAAGTATTTTAGAAATGAGTAAAGATAATTTGATAACCTTGTCACAAAACAAAAATTTTAGTAAAATATATGTTGAGGTATATAATGAATAAATTAGCAGTTTTAGAGGGAATACTATTTGTAGTCGGAGATGAAGGTATTACTTTAGAAAAAATTTGTGAAGTTTTGGAAATTGATGAAAAAGAAGCTAGAAAACTTTTAAATGATTTACAGAAAGAATATGAAAAAGCTGAAAGAGGTATTCGAATAAGTTATTTATCTAACTCTTTTAAATTAACGACTAAAAAAGAACATATTGAGTATTATCAAAAACTAGTTAAGGATACTTCAGGAGCTGAAACATTATCTCAAGCAGCACTTGAAACACTTGCAATTATTGCATATAATGAACCAATTACTAGAACTGGTGTAGACAATTTAAGAGGCATTTCTTCATCTTTTATGATAAAAAAACTAATGGCAAAAGACTTAATTAAAGTATGTGGAAAGTCTGATTTACCAGGACATCCAAATCTATATAAAACAACAAGAGAATTTTTAGATTATTTTGGACTTGCATCATTAAGTGATTTACCAGAAATTAAATTTAATAAAGAAAATTCAAATGAAGAAGTAGATTTATATAAAAGTACATATAAAGAAAACTAACAAGAAGGTGATAGTATGTGTGGAATCGTAGGATTTGTAAATAATAAAGAAAACAAAGAAAAAATAATTAAAGATATGTCAAAAAAAATTGAGCATCGTGGTCCAGATGGTGAAGGTTTTTATATTGATGATAATTGTGCACTTGCTCATCGTAGACTTGCAATAATTGATTTAAATACTGGTGCACAACCAATATATAATGAAGATAAAAGTAAGGTTATTATTTATAATGGAGAAGTTTATAATTTTAAAGAATTAAAAGAAGCTTTATTAAAAAAGAAACATGTTTTTAAAACAAAAACTGATACTGAAGTAATACTTCATGGTTATGAACAGTGGGGTGAAAAACTTCCAAATCATTTAAGAGGTATGTTTTCTTTTGCAATATGGGATAAAAATAAAAATGAACTATTTATGGCAAGGGATGGTTTTGGTATTAAACCACTTTATTATGCAAAATTTAATGATACATTTATGTTTGCCTCAGAGCCAAAAGCATTTTTAGCAAATCCAGATTTTGAAAAAAAACTAAATACTGATATATTATCTGCATATTTATGTTTTAACTCTGTTCCAACATCAGAAACATTTTTCAAGGGGGTATATAGACTTGACCCAGGAACCTATTTAATCTATAAAGATGGTAAGATTAAAACAAAAAGTTTCTTTACACTAGAATTTAAAGAAAAAAATGATGATATGGATAAAATTGTTGATAATATTGATAAAGCAATGAAAAATTCAGTTGAATATCATCAAATAAGTGATGTTGAAGTAGGTTCATTTTTATCAAGTGGAATAGATTCTTCGTATATAGTTTCACTTGCAAAACCAGATAAAACGTTTACTGTTGGATATGATAATCCAAAATTTGATGAAATTAGTTATGCAAAAGATTTATCTAATAAGTTAGGTATTGAAAATTATTCAAAAAAAATTACTATGGATAAATATATAGAATCTTTTCCTAAAATTATGTATTATATGGATGAACCTTTAGCGGACCCATCAGCAATTGCTTTATATTTTGTGTCAGAAATTGCTTCGAAAGAGGTAAAAGTTGTTCTTTCTGGTGAAGGAGCAGATGAATTTTTTGCAGGTTATAACTCTTACCAAGAGGAACTTACTATGCAAGGATATATGAAATTACCTTATTTTTTAAGACATATTGTCTCAAATATTGTAAGTATTTTTCCAGATATAAGAGGTTTTAATTTTCTTTATCGAAGAGGACAAAAGTTAGAAAATTATAACATTGGTTTAGGAAGAGTATTTCGTGATAAAGAAGCACAAAGTATTGTTAAAATTCCAAATCAAATAAATACAAAAGATATTGTAAAGAATGTTTATGATAGATATAAAGATAATTCTACATTAATTCAAAGACAAATGATTGATTATTATTATTGGTTAGTAAATGATTTTTTACACGCAGTAGATAGAAATACAATGATGTTTGGCCTTGAGGCAAGAACTCCATTTCTAGATAATAAAGTTTATGAAGTTGCAAAATCTTTACCTACTTATGCAAAAATAAATAAAGAAACTACAAAGGTTGCTCTTAGAAAAGCCGCTTCGAAGGTAATACCTAATGAAGCATATAAAAAGAAAAAGCTTGGGTTTCCTGTTCCTTTGAGAGAATGGATTAAAACTGATAAGTTATATAATATAATTAAAGAAAAATTTAATGGAGAAAGTGCAAAATTATTTTTTGATACAAAAAAAATTAATAAACTTCTCGAAGAACATAAAAATGGTAAAAGAGATTCATATAAAAAGGTTTGGACAATATACACATTTTTAGTGTGGTACGACATATATTTTAATGAAATATAGAAAGGATTAATTATGATAAATATTAAAACTGATTCAAGAAAAGTTAAAAAGGGTGATACTTTTATTGCTATAAAGGGAAATACTGTTGATGGACACGATTATATTGAAAAAGCAATTGAAAATGGTGCATCAAAAATAGTATGTGAACATGGAAGTTATAACGTTGAAACAATTGTTGTTCCTGATACAAAAGAGTATTTACAAAAATATATTGTTGATAATTATAAGGATATTGTTAATAAACTTGATATTATTGGTGTAACTGGTACAAATGGTAAAACCACTACCTGTTTTCTAACTTATCAAATGCTTAATAAACTTGGAATTAAAACTGCTTATATTGGCACAATTGGTTTTTATGTAGAGAATGAAGTTTATGAACTACCTAATACAACTCCTGAGATAACTGAGATTTATTCAATGCTAACTACTGCTCTTGAAAAGGGCTGTAAAGCTGTTGTAATGGAGGTTTCATCACATGCTTTATCTTTTAAAAGAGTTGAAGGTTTATCTTTTACTATTGAGGCATTTACAAATCTTACCGAGGATCATTTAGATTATCATAAAACTATGGAAAATTATTTAAAAGCAAAACTTTTAATTTTAGATTACCTAAAGAACACTGGTACAATTATTGTTAATAATGATGATGAATATGGTAAGTATTTTGAAAAGAAAAATTATAAAACAATTGGATTTACTAAATCTGATTATGAAGTAATAAGTTATGAAAGTACTGATAGTGGTACAATAATTAATTTTAAATATCATGAAAAAAATTTAAGTGTTACAACTAATTTAAGGGGGAAATTTAATGTTTATAACTATATGACGGCACTAGCCATAATTAATACTTATGGAATAGATATTCAAAAAATATTTGATATAACTAAAGATGTTTTTCCTCCGAAGGGAAGATGTGAACAAATTAAAGTACGTGATGCTGAAGCAGTTATTGACTATGCCCATACACCAGATGCTGTTGAAAAAATAATTAATTCTTTTTTAGAAAATAAAAAAGGTAAAATAATTACTATTGTAGGTTGCGGTGGAGATAGAGATCCTAAAAAAAGACCTATTATGGGAAATGTTGCTACCCAAAAAAGTGATTATGTAATATTTACTAATGATAATCCCCGTACTGAAGACCCTAAAATAATTATGGATAATATAATAAGTGGTGTTCATAAAACAAATTATGAAATAATCTTTGATAGAAAAGAAGCTATTAATAAAGGATTAGAAATGCTTAATAAAAATGATACTTTATTAATTCTTGGTAAAGGACATGAAGATTATCAAATTATTGGACATGAAAAACATCACCTAGATGATAAAGAAATTGTTTTAGACTATTTGAAAAAACAATAATTAAATGATATAATGTATTTGTTTGTTGCTTGTATGGCGGAATTGGTAGACGCGATAGACTCAAAATCTATTTTTCCAAAAGAAAGTATCGGTTCGACCCCGATTACAAGCACCAATAAAATACTTAACTCGAACTTTTTAGTTCGAGTTTTATTTTGATTAAATATTTACTTATTTTATATAAAATTATGTTATAATATTTACGGAGAGATTATGGATAAAATTATAAAAAATATTCTAAAAAAAATTGAAAGTGAAGGATATGAAGCCTATATAGTAGGTGGTTTTGTTCGTGATTATCTACTTAAAAAAAACTCTTATGATGTTGATATATGTACAAATGCTAAGCCTAAAGATTTAATTCATTTATTTAATGTGAAACAAAATCTTAATAATTATGGTGGACTTAATATGAAAATTAAAAAATACAATATTGATATAACAACATATAGAAAAGAAAAAAAATATGATAATAGAAAGCCTATTGAAATAGAATATGTTAGCAATTTACTCGAGGATATTAATCGAAGAGATTTTACTATAAATTCAATATGTTTAGATAAAAATGATAAAATATTAGATTTATTAAATGGTAAGGAAGACCTTAAGAAAGGTATTATAAGATCGCTTGGTAATGCTAATGATAAATTTACTGAAGATCCCCTTAGAATGCTTAGAGCAATAAGATTTGCAAGTATATTAGATTTTGATATCGAAGAAAATACTTATAATGCAATTAAAAATAATTATGAAAAGGTTAGTACTTTAAGCCCTAAAAGAGTTAAAGATGAATTAATTAAAATATTATCAAATAAAAATTTTAAAAAAGGTTTAAAGCTTTTAGATGAAACAAAAATAAGTGAAGTTTTAGGTCTTAAATATAATGAAGATATAACTTTTACTGTGGATATTTTAGGTATGCTTTCTCAAATAGAGGTAAAACAAATTGAATATACTAAAGAGGAAAAAGATAATATTGCCAAGATAAAGGAAATAATAAATCAAAATAGAATTAATAACTTTACATTATTTAATTATGGATTATATCTTTCTTATGTAGCCGGAGATGTTTTACATATAAACAAACAAACTATCAACAAAATATATAAAAATCTTCCTATAAAAAGTATGAAAGATATTGATATAACTGGTAAAGAAGTAATGACACTTTTAAATCTTGAACCCTCAAAAAAGGTTAGTGAAATAATAACTGATGTTAAAATTGAAATTTTAAAAAAGAATTTAAAAAATAAAAAAAATGAAATTAAAAAATTTATATTAGGTAGGTACAAAAATGAATAAAGACAACAAAAAATTTATAATTGAAACCCTTTTTTTAAAAGAGGCATTAAAATATAATTTAACTTTAAAAGAGTTTATAGTTTTAATGTACTTTGATAATGATTATGATTTAACTTTTGATATAAAAAAAATATCTAAAGCGACTTGTTTATCTGAAAATGATACTTTAATAGCCTTTAATAGTTTACTTACAAAAAAATTAATTAAATTAAATCAAATTAAAAATGAAGGTGGAAAAGTTATTGATAAAGTATCATTAGAAAATTTTTATAATAACTTAAAAGAAACTATTGATTTAGAAAAAGAGGAAAAGAATGAAAATAGTATTTTCTTTAAATTTCAAGAAAAGTTTGGTAAAGGTTTATCAGGTATGGACTATGAAATAATAAATGCTTGGCTTTCAAAAGGGTTTAGTGAATCACTTATTCTCGAAGCCTTAGATGAAGCAATTAAAAATGATGCACCTTCACTTAGATATATAGATAAAATATTATTTGAATGGAATAAAAAAGGATATAAGGGTAAGGAAGAGTTAGAAAAAGAAATTAATGAAAATAAAATAAATAAGGAAGTAAAAAACTTTGAAACAAGTGTTTTTGAATATAATTGGTTAGATGATGATAACTAATTTAAGAGATAATTTAGATTATTATATACCTAATCCTAAGTGTGAACTAGATTATAATAAAGATTATGAACTTTTAATATCTGTGATGCTTTCTGCTCAAACAACAGATAAAAGAGTTAATGAAGTAACTAAAGAGTTATATAAATATAATTTAAATGAAATAGCTTCTTTAGATGTAAAAATAATCGAAGATATTATTAAACCTTTAGGTTCTTATCATAAGAAAGCATTATATATTAAAGAAATTAGTAACATTTTATTAACAAAATATAATGGAATAGTTCCAAATAATAGAAAAGAGTTAGAACTAATGCCTGGTGTAGGTAGAAAGACTACGAATGTGGTTTTATCAGAACTATTTGATATTCCTACAATGGCGGTAGATACACACGTAGAAAGAGTTTCAAAAAGACTAGGACTAGCTAATAAAAATGATGATGTTTTAAAAATAGAAAAAAAGTTATCTAAAATATTTGATAAAAGTGAATATAATAAAATTAATCATCAATTACTTTTATTTGGTAGATATTATTGTAAAGCAAAAAATCCATTATGTCAAAACTGTAAAATGGATTGTAAATATAAAAAAACAAGGAAAATTTAATCCTTGTTTTTAGTTTAATCCAGTATCTTTATCTTTATCTTTATCTTTATCCTTATCCTTATCCTTATCTTTATCTTTATCTTGATTAATTATATCATCGATTGTTGTATCAGTTTTTGTAGTAACATTAATAATTAAACCATCTGATTGGTTTGCCTTAAAGATTGAATAACTTGATTTAATAATAAATTTATATGATTTTCCACCTTCGATAGTTTGTTTATAACTTGCATTTTCAGTAAAAGTTAATTCTTTTAAAGAACCATCTTCATTTTGCATATAAACTTCATAACCTTGTTTACCAATATAACTATTATTATATTCAATTCTTTTTTCATAATATTTTGTAGCAAATGCTGCATAATTATCATTAAAATAATTTTGTAAATAAGTACTATTTATTGCATCTGGTGTTTTAATACCTGTCCAAGAAAGTGTTACTTCATTACCATTATAACTTGCTTTTCCTCCTGTAGGAGCCTCAAGTTTTTGATATCTTATTGATGTTTCAGTTGGTTCTGTTCCTTCCTTAAATAGTTCAGTCATTCTCATATCTTCAGGAGTATATTCACTTGCTAACATTAAAGGTACTGTTTCTTTTTCAACTTCAACACTTATTACACCCGAAGGCCTTTTAAATGTTTTATTCGTGCTATAAATATTTCTTGCAAGAGCTTCCATTATTCTACTTCTTGCAGTCCATCCAGTATTAGTATTCATATAATAATCAGTTCTATGTCTATCATATCCATACCATAAAGCAATTGAATATTCTGGATTATATGTAATGTTCCAAGAGTCTGGAATTAAATCTGCAGGTAAATTTTGTGCTTTTTGTGTTGCTGTATCAAGATTTGTTGTACCTGTTTTACCAGCAACTTCAGTACCACTTATTTTTATTGAACCAGACCAACTATCTCTAACTGTGTCTACTAAAACATTAGTAATCATATAAGATGTTTCTTCACTAATAACTTTTTCTTTTGTATATTTATTTTCATATGTTGTTCCATCTTCAAAAATAACTTTTGTAAATGAATAAGGTTTAATGTAATATCCACCTCTGCCAAATACAGCATAAGCAGCACTCATTTCAAGTGGGTTAGTACCATTGAAACCACCAATTGAGGCAGATTCATATAATGCAGAACCATAATTAATTCCTACGCTATGAACAAAATTTTCAATTAAACTTTGATCTTTAGCAGCTACCTTTTGAAATGCTTGTAAGGCAGTTACGTTTCTTGAACCAATAAGACCTTTTCTTAACGTAATCATACCTTGATATTTTCTATCGGCATCATTAATTGATTGACCTGTTGAATATGCATAAGGTTCATCGAAGAAATAATCTCCTGGAGAACCATTTAGATATTCCATATAAGGTGCATAATCAAATAATGGTTTTGCAGTAGAACCTGGTTGACGATTAATATCAGTTGCACGATTTAATCCTCTTGCACCATATTTTCTACCTCCAGAAAGAGCAATTATCGAACCATCCTCGATTGATGTAATTGCAGTTCCTTCTTGGTCATAATCATTATAGTATTTAAATAATTCACCTTTTTCAAGTTTAACAAGAACATCTTGTACTTTTAAATCAAATGTAGTATAAATTTTCATTGGTACTTGTCTAGCGTCTTTTTTAGTTTTTTCATACACTTCATCAATTACATGGTCAATTATTGCTTGATAATCGTTAGTAGATACTGCATCACTATCATCCGCTACCATACTTTCAATTGGTATTTCAAGTACAGCATTCATTTCTTCTTCAGTTATGTATCCATGATTAACCATTAATTTTAAAACTATTTTTTGTCTATTTCGACAACCAACAGGGTTTTTGTATGGATTATATAATCTTGGATTTTGATACATTCCAACAATTAATGATGCCTCAGCAAGGTTTAAATCTCTAACACTTTTACCAAAAAAATGTTGACTTGCTTGTTCTATACCATAAATACCTGTTGTATTAATGCTTCTTCCGTTGGCATACCATAATGAGTTTGAATAAAATTCTAGTATTTCTTCTTTAGTATATGAACTTTCTATTTTAAATACAGCCATATATATATCGGTAAATTTACGAACAATACCCGCTATACCTTCGGAAGCTCCATTTGTATAAGTCTTTTTAACAAGTTGCATTGTAATAGTTGAAGCACCACCTGCTTTTGAGGAAACAAGCTGTCCCACTGAGGCTTTTAAAAATCTGGCAATATCAAGTCCATTATGTTGAAAAAATCTTGAGTCTTCAGTAGCTATTAAGGCATCAATATATACCTGAGGAAGATCTTTATACTCAATAAGTTCACGGTCTTCTTGTCCAACCCTGGCAAATTCAATTCCATTTTTATCATAAATAACTGTGGCTTCCTTTTTATATAGTTTATCTTTTTCAAAGTTTGGAGCACTAATTATAATATAAAGTACAAATATTAAAACAGCACTTGCACAAAATATTAAAAAGCTAAATATTATTTCCCAAATAAATCCTTTTTTTCCTTTTCTTTTTATTTCATTATTAATTTTTGTTTTTACATTACTATTAAAATTCTTTAATTTTCTTTGAATTTTTAATTTTTTCATACATTCTCCTTTATCATTAAATCAACAGCTTTTATATAATCTATTCCTTTTAAATAATTATAATCAAGTTTATAACCATTTTCTTTTATAAAATCATAGGGAATACTTTTTCTTTCGTTTTTATCAATAAAATTAAATAACATTTTTGCTGGTAAAGCATAATATTCACTATTAATTGCAATAAGTAAAAAGCATATTCCTTTATGTTTTACAATATTTTTCATATGTTTAATCTGATGCTCTGCTATGTTATTAAGCGGTAAAAAATTTTTATTTGTATTTTTTGCATCAAATTCTATGTAGTAGCCTTTATAAACTCCATTATAATCTAAGGTAGATTGAGTTAAATAAAAGGCATCAGTTATTCTTTTGTTATCATAATTATATTTTACTACTTGAATAGGTGTAGGTTTTTTATAGATTACAGCAATATCCTTTTCTAAGTAGTACTCGTTTGTTTGGTTAATAAAATTTTCTAAATCCATACCACGGTTGCCATAATTAATTTGTTTTTTATAGGTCTTTTTAATTGCAGTTGGATAATTCATTTATATTCACCATTTTAATTATAGCATACTTTTTTTATAAAATAAATGACATGTTTTGTCGAAGTTGTTGATAACATTTTTCTTTTATCATATTATAATAGTGGTGATACTAATGGATATAGATTTTATTATAAGTAAATTAATTGATGATACTAATTATGCTAAACTTTTGATAAAATATGAAAACCTTACGGATATTGACAAATAAGTAAGAAATTTGCTATAATTTTTATGTTGGAAGGTGTAAAAATGTATAATGAAAAGATTTATTTAACACCAGGGGAGATACTAGAGCATGATTTCAAAATTGATGCAAGAGGATATAGGCCTCAAGAGGTTGATAAATATCTTGATATGATCATAAGAGATTATACTGAGTATAATAATATTATTAAGAATCTTAAAGGTCAAATTAATGATTTAACATCTGATAATTATACACTTAAACAAGAAATTCGTGCGTTAAAAGAAAAACTTGAAACGCAAGAAGATAATTCTAACAAACAAGTTACTAACATTGATTTACTAAAAAGAATAAGTAACTTAGAAAAAATTGTTTATGGAAGAAATGAATAATATCTTTAGACAAACGCTGTAAGACTTTTAGTTTTATTGAGGAAAGTCCATGCTCACTTATCCTGTGATGGATAATATGTTCGTGCTTAAGGAATAAATAACTTAAGGTAGCATATGCTAACGGCTCCGAAAATTTCTGAAAATGAAATGATTAGGTATAAAAGTGCCAAAGAGACGAGTCTTTTAGAAATAAAAGAAGTGGAACGTGGTAAACCCCGCGAGTGAGAAACCCAAATTTTGGTAGGGGAGCTGGTCAAGGGAAAACGAACCTAAGACTAGATGTACTTTGTACATAGATAAATGTTTGTCACCAGTAATGGTACAGAACATGGCTTATTAAGATATTATTTTTATTTTTTAATTAAGGAGAGATTTAGTTTGAAAGATATTGGAAGTCTTTTTCTAGATACTAGAGAGGCTGCTGGTCTTTCCCTCGAGGAAGTAAGTAGTGATCTTAATCTTGAAAAAGTAATTCTTGAAAATATCGAAGATGGTAAAACTGGTGCATTTCAAGACATATTTGCATTAAAAAAATATATTAGTAATTATGCTAAATATTTAGGACTTGATGCTGATAAAATAGTAGATGAGTTTAATGAATATGTTTTTGAAACAACATCAAAAATACCTGTAAAAGATATTGAAAAGGAAATTGAAGAAAATACTAAAGGTAATGAAGAAAAAGTATTTTCACCATATACAAGACATGAAAAGAAACCAAATAATGTTTTATATGTACTTGTATATGTATTAATTGTTATTTTAGCAGTTTTTGCAGTTTTCTGGGCTGTAAAACAAATTACTGTTAACACTAGAGTTGCTAGTGAGATAAGTTATAAGGAGTAGGAAATGAATTTACCAAATAAACTTACAATTTCAAGAATTGTTTTAGCATTTATTATACTTATTATGTTATGTATACCATGGCATGCTTTAGGCTTTTCATGGCCAGTATATTTATATCATGGAGTTACATTTAATTTAAAATATATTATCGCAGGAACTTTATTTCTAATTGCCTCACTTACAGATAAACTTGATGGACATATAGCAAGAAAATATAATATGGTTACTGATTTTGGTAAAATGGCTGATGCTATTGCTGATAAAATCTTAGTAAATGGTGTACTTATTATTCTTGCATATGATAGAGTGATTCCTTTAGTAGTACCAGTTGTTATTATTACTCGTGATATTATTACTGATACTTGTAAAATGATTTCTGGAAATAAAGGTAAAGTAGTAGCGGCTTCCTCAATGGGAAAAATTAAAACTGCCTTTATGATGGTTGGATTAACATTAACATTCTTTAGTAATTTTCCTTGTGAGTTTTTCCACTTCCCACTTGCAAAAATATGCTTAATTATAGCAACAATATTCAGTGTAATAAGTGGATGTCAATATTATTATAATACTAGAGAATTTGTTATTCCTAAAAATGATAAAAAATCAAAATAATGGTGCAAAGCATCATTTTTTTTATGCTTTGATATATATAAAAAGCCCATACATGTATAATTTTTTCGAATAGTATAATGTAAAAGGAGGAATTACCTATTATGAATTGTGATAAAAGACCTGCTATGGAAGATATGGGTAAAGTAGAAAATATGATGGGTTGCACATGTGAACCAGTTTATGAGTGTCCAGAGGAAAGGGTGTGTCATAGATATATTTGCTATGAAGTACCTCATATAAAACCTTGTAATACTAGAATAATTAATCATCATATTTATAAACATACTTTTACTCCATGTAATACGTGTTGTGAAGAAAATGTTGTAGAAAATATTTACGATAGAAGATGCTAATTAAAATCTCGAAAGAGATTTTTTTGTTTGACAGTTTGCACTAAAAAATAGTGTTTTTATAGAATAAGTTAGACAAAAATTATATTTCAAAAAATGCGTACTTTGCAAATTAATAATAACATTTTCTATTAGTAAAGAAAGTTAAGTAAATGCTAAATGTCAAAAAAACATTTAGTTTTTTTAATATTGAAAATATAGTATAATAGAATTAACGAAAGGTAGTGTTGTATGAGTAAAGATATAAATGTAGTAGCGGCTTTAATTTTCAAGGATAATAATGTATTAATTGCTAAAAGATCTACGGATAAAGATGCAAAAGGTAAATGGGAATTTCCTGGTGGTAAAGTCGAAGAAAATGAAGATGAAAAAATAGCTATAGAAAGAGAAATTTATGAAGAATTTGATGTAAAAGTTAAAGCAAAAGATTTTATATCACAAAGCACTTTTAATTATCCACATGGTAATGTAATACTTAAATTATATGAATGTGAATATATTGATGGTAACTTTAAACTTCATGCACACTCAGAATATGCTTGGGTAAAAATAGATGATTTATTAAATTATGATTTAGCTCCTGCAGATATACCTCTTGCAAAAGATGTAATGGTAAGATATAGGTAATATGGATATAGAGTTATTAAAAAGAGCAAAAAGTTATATAGATAGCATGTCTAATGGTATAAATCCAATTACTAAAGCTAAAGTTTCAAAAGATGATTTAATTAATAATCCTAGAATAAGCAAATGTTTATTTTATAAGCTTCAAAATTATATATTATAAATACAATATATAAAATATATTCATTAGTTTGAAAATATATTATAAACATAAACTTATACCAAATGGATTAAAAATTATTTTATCGTTAAATACATGATAAATCAAATTTCTTTTTATTTTTGCAAAAAAAGATTTTTATAATCAACTGAAAAAATTACATAAAATATTTGTGAACAATTATTGATAATCGGTGAAAAGCATTTAAATAAAAATTATTATGAAAACATACGACATTTAATGAAAAGTGTAGTATAATGTAACCATAAAAATTTTATTTAAAAATAATTTTTTTATTTGGAGGTGTTTTTTATGAATGATAATAAAGTTGCTCTTGAATCTTTTGTATTTCCAACAAGACATTTACCAAAATGTTTTTCTAATTTAAATTTATATGATTCGTTAAAAGAAATTTATGATAATTATGATGATGAACTTGCTATGTTAAAAGATAATTTTGAAATTAAAGATGGTAAGATTAAAGAGTTTAAAGGGTATACCGATAATATATATGGATTGAAAAAAGGGACGGAACCATTAAACGTAAATATATCAAAGCCAAATGGTGCGAATAGAATAATATCAATTGCCAATCCATTAGTCTTAGTACCTTTGCACTATTATATTTGTCAAAATAATAAAGCTATATTAGAGGAACAATTTGAATCAACAAATAATTATGATTCTTCTTCGAGATTTTTCTTTGTAGAGAATGATTTTATTAAATATTATGACTATGATGGTGAACCTGTAATGAGTGAGTATTCAAGTGTGATACAACCTAATTATCAAAAAAACTTATTAAATAAGCAAAAAATATGTGATGGAAAGTATTATCATATGACTATTGACATAAATAATTTTTTTAATAATATATACACACATAGTATTTCTTGGAATTTAAGTAATACATCAAATAAAATTATTTTTGATAATCTTGATTTCCTAACTAGAACTTTAAATGGTAATGAAACCAAAGGAATTATTATAGGCCCGTATACTTCAAGTCTATTTGCTGAAATAATTTTATCGAAAGTTGATAAAATTATAGTCCCAAAGTGTAAGAAACAAAATATAAGTTATATTAGATTTTGTGATGATTATGATTTTTATTCTGATTCAAAAGAACAATTGGAAAATGATATCAAAAAATCTATTAGTGAAAATTTATCAAAGTACAAATTGGATTTAAATATGAATAAGTTTAAATTGGAAGAATTTCCATTTATTTCTTTAAGTACTGTTCAAAACAAAAATTTTTTCTTAATTTTGAGAAGAATTCAGGATAAAGACTATGGAGATAATAAACTAGAATTTATTGAAGACATAATGAATGAAATAAATAATTCAGTAAAAATAAAATATAGTAATTGTAATTATCTATTGAAAATTTTGTTATCGAATATAAAAAAGGGAATTATAACTAAAGAATCATTTGATGACGATACAGCCGAAATATTATTAGACTTTTTAATAAATATGATGTTTAAACAAAATATGATATCAACTGATGCATTTAATTTGATTGTAGCCATTTTTAAAATGATGAATTTAGATAATGAAAGAATAATTAATAAATGGATTGCTAAAAGAAATAGTAGAATTTCTCATATAAAGGAAATAACAGATATTTGGTTAGCATATATTATTATTACATTAAATATTTGCAATGATAACACCAACAGTTATATGATTCAATTACTTGATAATAGTGATTTAGGTTCTATCCTGGCAATAGAATATTTTTATGAAAACAATATTCTTGTTACTTTTAAAAATAATATTAAAAATTATTTATTAAATATTAAAACAGAATTAGTAAATAGATATAATAATGATTGGAAAAAGGCAGGATATTACAGTAAATATTGGCTTCTATTCTATACTAATTGTATAAGATGGAAAATTCACGAGATTGCTGGTTTTAAGGAAACATTATTTAGCGATTTTAACTTACTCGAATTGACAAAAGATAGTGTGCTAAAAGAAAAACTGAATATTTTTTTAATAATGTATAATATTGGAATTAATTTTATCGTATTTAAAAAAAACAATGAAAATACAGATGACTGATTATCATTTGTTTTTTTATTTAAGTTGGTTACGGTACAAATAATTGATCTAAAATACTATTAAATTAAGAAAATATTTTTTTTATGTTTTTTTAGCTTTTTGCAAACTTATTTTGAATGCTAATTTAAAATAGATAGATATGAAAATACTAAAATATGTATTCGCATAGTTTAATATTTTATAACTTATAAAACAGGTAGTTATTATTTATAAGAGTATTTATAATGTACAAAAACTGTTCATTTAATCTAAAAAAATATCATTGAATTTATATAACGTTTTTTATTAATAGGCAATTTAATATTTTTTTCAAAATTCTTATTATTAAATATTTTTATTTTATTATCTGTATTTTTATTTTAAATTTTTAATCATATAAAATACTTTTTATAAAGAAATAGTATTAAAAGTAAACCTGATATTAAAACATGATTATTTTTATGGTATAATTGTATAGATGAGATATATGTTAAAAAATGGGAGGTAAAGAAGTATGAATAATAAGAAAGAAAGAGAAAGAGAAGAACTTCATAAAATAATTTGGAAAATAGCAAATGAATTAAGAGGCTCAGTAGATGGCTGGGATTTTAAACAATATGTTTTAGGATTGCTATTTTATAGATTTATATCTGAAAATATAGAAAACTATGTTAATGAGAATCAAAGAAAAGCAGGTATTATAGATTTTCAATACAGAAATATTTCTGATGAAGAAGCAATACTTGGAAAATCACAAATACTTGATGAAAAAGGATTTTTTATACTTCCAAGTGAATTGTTCTGTAACATAAGAAAAGGTGCTGATAAAAATGAAAACCTAAATGTTGTTATTTCAAATGTGTTTAATAATATTGAATCATCGGCAAGAGGATCTGCATCAGAAGATGACGTTAAAGGCTTATTTGATGATTTTACTATTGATAATAAATTAGGTAATACAGTTGATGAAAGAAATGAAAAACTTGTTAAATTATTAAATGCAATAG
>ERZ773136.872-NODE-872-length-32154-cov-6.647434_pt1 | contig 32154 bp, 20 predicted proteins | sample MGYA00580855_ERZ773136 | MGnify/ENA primary metagenome ERZ773136 (study PRJEB29015, sample SAMEA2737860) | human gut metagenome | biome: human gut; feature: human-associated habitat; material: faeces | place: China | collected 2012 ... | reverse complement strand
CCGTAAGGTCAAGTTCCACTTCCGACAATTCGTTAAGTGATATATAGCCGTATTCGTCCTCCGCAAGTCCTACCACGATACCATAAAGGATTGTGTCGTTCCCTTCTTTCTCTCCTTCAAGGATGAACCAGCGTACCGCTCCAAGAGCGAAGATAGCACGGCAAACAGCTTCTTTTCCCTTGCCGTCCTGGGAATAAAGGGGATAGCCTTCCAAGGCTTCCTCCAACCGGGGTGTCATCAGTCTGCACATATCAGTCAAATTCTATTTCGTAGTCATACACTTCTATTTCCGCTCCGCTGCTGAACTGCACGATAAAACCTTTTGCAGTCTTGCCCACAATCGTTCCGCGATGATAGCCACGCCACGGTGTGACCAGTTCGCACTGCTGCCCGTATTCAGGAAAATCAGTCTCATACATAATTGAAAAGCTTTAGATGGTTGCTTTATAGTAAATTCTTGGCTCGACAGAAACATTGTAGATGTAGCTGCCACAACGTACCAACAGGCAATCCTTGCCGTAGTAAAGCCGTTTCATGCCCCTGACGCTTCCGCTCCTGTGGAAGTTTGGAAAGCGGTCTATGCCCACTCTCCGGCCTTGCTCGATAGTCATTCTTCTTGTCCGCATAATTCCTTGTGTTTTAAGAATTGGTGAAATCTGATACTTTTCCCTTTTGTGAAGCCTTTTCGGGCTTCGTGGCCGGGATAGCCGTTTTTCGTGCAGCAAAATCACTGTGGACTGTTAGAAGGATAAGACAGGTGTGAGGTCAGAGTGGGCAGACGGAATACCCAAATTTCCAAGGTGCGCGGAAATTTGCGGAAGGCTGCCGTCAAGCCCTCCGGCCGAAAGTTCAGGCGGCATCTGTCATTCCTTCCGTCCGTAGTATATTTGCACAGAAAAACGACTATCTCATCCAAGAAGCGCAAATGCACATTCACAAGATTATAGACATATTTCGGTACCGTCATCAATGTAAGTGCCGTAGAAGTGTAGTGTCAGCAAAACCTCGAAGGCTCTTTCTTTGATGGCGGATTGATTATCATGAGTCGCCCAAAACTTAGTAGTAACTTACTTGGTGTAGAACACACGAAGTAAGTTCGCTTACGTTGTTTACTCAATAAAAAGTCAGAATAGAATCTGTAAAAACATTTTATCTACATATAGATGAAAAACCTTAAAAATGTCTTTCTCACCAATTATTTAATTTATAGACAATCTTTTTTCTACATTTAGAACGATATTGGCCAAAAGTTCATTATCTTTGTAACCACATAACGAGTTATTATATGGAATATAAAGATTTGAACCTACTGAAAGTAGTTCAGGTAAAGAAAAAGAATACCAACAAATGGCTATGTGAGCAATTTGGTGTTTATTCCACTACGATATCAAAGTGGTGTACAAATTCTTCATGGCCAAGTGTGAGTATGGTTTTCCGATTGATGGAAGTGCTTGAAGTTGATAATGAACAAGTCATCAACATTCCTAAGAAACACTCTTGCAAACCTATGTTTCATATGTAACAGCTTTGTTAATTTGAATTATTTGATCATGAAAGCAATAAATAGTAAAAGAGAACTATATCGTTCTTCAGAAGATGAGATTAGAACATTTTTTGCTTCTGCGGTATTCAGAGGCGATTTTCTGCCTTTCAATACCGATGAAAGCAAAAAAGCTCCTTGGGCGAGTGGAAAAGTTGAAAATATTTCCATCAATGGACAAACGAATGACTTGTGTCCTAAGTCTTTATGGATACCAAATAAATTTAAGGATTATGTAAAGAAAGGCTTATGTGAATTCCGTGCGGGAGTCGATTTCAAAGCTCTCAAAGCAGAACAACCTTCTTATAAACTGCTTATTAAGGGAATTAAAAACATTGCAGTACCACGTCATAATTTTCAGCAAGAAAAGTTGTTTAAACACAACTTAAAGTTAAAAGACAATCGCTTTATTGGTCAATTTACTATAAATTCCGATGGGAGTTTCGCTATTCGCGATATTAGGAGGAGTGATTTCTCTAAGTTAATTCTCCAAAATGGCAAAGAGCAACAACCTATCGTATTCCATCCTCGTGTATTTAAGCCGAAGGACAAGACGTATTATGAATTCACTTGGATTTTAAATGATTCTCGTGAGGATTATGTTTACCTCTTTAAGGTAGATGAATCTCAATCGTTTATTGAGATAACTCCCAAAGAGTTGATAAAAAGACTTCATGATGATATAATGAGTTACCCTCCAGGAGCAGCTCAAAAAATCGTCAAGATGCTTGACACTATTAAGAATCAATTAACTGCCAGTGGAAAAGAAATATTTGTATATGAACTGTTGCAAAACGCTAACGACTATCCTTATGTAATAAAAGGGGGTAAGGAAAAAGTAGATGTCGAATTTCACCTTACTTTGTCTTCTTTGGTATTTATGCATACAGGTGCGGAATTCAACGAAAAAAATATTGCTGCTATATGTAGTATAAATGACAAGGAAAAGGATGCCAATAAAGATGCCATTGGATATAAGGGTATTGGTTTCAAAACAGTTTTCTTGGATAATGAGTATGTTTATCTTCAAACAGGAAATTATTCTTTTCGATTTGACAGACAAGCGACAAAGGATGTTGTCGATACGGCATGGCAAATTTTACCTATATGGACAGACTTCGCAGATTTGTCTCCTGCAGAACGTGCTATTTTTTCTCATGCAAGTTCTGATTTCAGAGTGAAATTCGCTTTGCGACCAACAAGACAAGAAACTTTGCGGACTATTGACCATAATTATGAGCAAATGTTTAGGACTGTGTTTGCAAATGAAAGGGTCATATTGTTCATTCCAAATCTTGCCAATGTACGAATATACCTTCAGGGTAAGCCGACTCCCGATATTATTTGCAGCAGGAGCAATGATAGATGGCGTGTAGATGATTTTGAGGAAGATGTTGATGAAAATTTAACGGAATCCATAAATGCAACCATAGAAGACCAGGAAAATAGAGGTGGCTTAAAAATACCCACTAAATATTACGATTTTAAAAAGACGAAAGTGTCCTTTGCTTGCGAAATAGAGGGACGTATTTTAAAATGTGTAGATGATACCTGCCTTTATTGCTATTTACCTGCTAAGGATGCAAAATGGGGATTGAAGTTCCTGATGAACACAGATATGATTCCCAATGGCGCTCGTGATAATATTGAAGTCGAGTTTGACAATACAATTAATGTCAATGTAGAAATAGCAAAGATAGCTGGTTCTAAGTTTTTTGATTGGATACATAAATTGTGTTCAACCAAACTTTATGAGTATGATTCAATTTTCGCACTTATTCCGGACTTCGAGACAATTGAACGCGAACATGGAAGGTTTCAATCACTCATAGAAGTTTTTAAGAATGGTTTTGATGAGAGGATTAAAGAAGATGGATTGATACCGACAGAAAACGGGGCCGCTCTTGTTTCAGAAACCATTTTGGATAAAACTGGATTTACTTCGTCTGGAGTGCTCTCGGATACTGATTTCTTGAAGTTCACTAATAACGATAATAAATCATTGCCTGTACTTGCCTTGAGAAATTCTGCGAGCTTTCAGTCATTCATGCAAACTTATCTTGAATTTTTGAATGCAGAAGAAAATGTCTTCGATTTAGAATCCTTGCATATTCTTGTGAGAAACGAAGACTTCAAGCAATGGCTAATGATTCAGGAAAACAACGATAGATTCTTAAAATTTCTACTTGATAATGATTATTTAGAAGGTTTTCTAAATGAGGATATATTTATCGAAGAGGAATGCAAGAAACTGTTCAAGGCAGAAGATATATATTTTGACGTTGATGAGGAGCTCTTAGATTTACAGGCTTTTAGTGCATATATTCCATACCTGTCCTTTGAAACGCGCCATTTTTTTGAAAATGATGAAAAATGGGAAGAAATATCTAATTCAAAATTTAAAGAATTTGATTCGAAGGAATTTATAAATAAAGACCTCCTTGCCGATAATAAAGAAGATGTTCTTAAAATTCTAAGAGAATGGGATGCTTCAAAACATTTCTTTCACTTTTTAGCAAGGGAAGGAATTGTCCCAGATATTCTTGATGAATTACCATTGTTTAATGATGAGGACTCAATAGAAGAGGATTATCGAGACAAGTTCATTTTCTTCTCCTCAAAAAAGGGAAAAGAAATATGTAATGCAGATTGGCTTGAAGCAATATCTTTTGTGTTTATTTCTTCAGAGTATGACGAAGAGACACTTAAATACTTCGCTGAGAATCTTGATGTAAGAAATTTTAGTGATGAAATCATTGTAAAAGAGATAATTCTTTCAGACAAATACCAGGAAGCAATAAATTTGACTCAACAGCAAAGTGTAGAGCTTAGCAAGTCGTTTGTATATTATTGCTATGAACATCAAGATTTCTTTGATAGCGATTCTCTTCGTAATTATGCGTTAAGTGCCTCTAATAAAAATGATGAATTTGAATTCCTCTTGGAAGAAGACATCATCTATTTTCCTTCGGATTATTACGAGCACTTTTCAGAAAGGCCTTGGATTGAGAAAGATTGGATGCATTCTTTAGATTTATCTTATTTTGAGGGATTCTTAGGAGATGAACAAGGTGAACTTAAAAGATTTATACACAAAACTTTTAATATCAAAGATATAACAGCAAAAGATTATTATAAAGATGTAGTAAGAGCAGATAAACATATAAATATCATTATTGATAATACAAGTGGAGACCGTGATAGCGACGGGGAGAAAAATGTAGATTTTGTGAAGTTTCTCGATGATAATTACAAACTGATATTTGAAGAAGAAAAAGATGAAGATAGATTTAAGGACTTCATCTTAATCAGTTCAGATGATTGCGACATTCCCTTCCACGCCAAATATGTTTTTCCTTATGATAGTGAATTAAAGGAAATTCTCCAGGAAGAATGGTTTCCTGAAGATTTGGTTTATATGTGCTCTGAACGCTATAGGAAATCAAAAGCCATTTTAAAGATCAAAGCGGAGAGGTATGTTTTCAGTTCATTCTTTTCAGACATAATCATAAAGGAACTGTCTGCGATTAATGGCTGTATTGACACAAAAGATAAAAGCATTGATTTTCATAACTTTGTAATTAGGCATAAGTCTCAAATTACAGATATACAATTAAATGAAATGAAAAATGCGAAAGTATATCTTTATGGCAGTGATATCGCAGCAGACACTTCTTCTAATCATCACATATTAAGCAAAGCCGCTCGTGAATTGTATGATAAAGGCTTGGTCGAGTTCTCTGATTTAGATATTATTGCTCCAGAATACAAGGTGGAAGATAATATTGATTATTGGGAGGCTCGATTAGGTAACACAAAATTTACCGTGCAGGATTTCTTGAAATGGCTTGGTACACATTTACAAACATTTAATACTACAATTAGCGACAAAGAGCATAATCTTATGTTTTGGCGGTGGGTGAAACAAAATGTTTCAACAACTTCTTTAAAGATGTTTCCAACACTCCATGTTTTGTTGGTCGATGACACCTTTGCAAAAACAGACGACGTAATCTACTTGTCTGATACATATATTCCTAATGGAGGCATTGAATCTATCGTCAAGGAATATGACGAAAAGGCCTCTTTTATAAGTCCTGAATATGTTGAAAAAGATGATAAGATAGAGGATTGGGAATCTTTTTGGACTAAATTAGGTGTTTTGTCAGATGTTATAGATATCTTGGTAAATACTGTTATACCTCGATTGAAAGACATTGATGATGAAAATCTACCCTACATATTGGCCAGATACCGTGGTCGACTCGAAGAGAAATTCGGTAATATAAAGTTGTTAGAGGTATTATCTAATCTTAGAGTCAAAGCGGCAGACGGGAATTTTCATCCCCTATCAGAAACCGTATTTGTAAATATCAAAGGTGGAACAGACGAACCCTTTGCATTCATTAAACTCCCTAACCAAATATATTTTCAAACCGGTGAAGAACGTCAGTTGGTAAAAGATATTATGGATTATGACGGAGGGAATATTATAGATAATGAAACTAATTGGCAGGAGGCTAAGATTAAACGATATTTGGAAATTCAAACAGATGAAAATCTTGATGATTTGCAGCGTTCTGTCCATTATCAATTTATCAACGAATTGGCAGGAATGTATGAAAGGGACAAAACTTCATTGAATAGATTTGAGAACATTTCTGGAATTTTGATATTGGATAATAACGGCTATTTTATCAATGCCAATGAGTTAACTCTAAGTTCAGTATATAAACCATATTGTGACTTTCAAAAATATGGGATTGCTTCATTACTGTATGTTAGCGACTCTTACAGTGAACATTGTTCATCTAATTTGTCAAAGTTCTTCTCCCGGGTATTTAAGGTCCATCATGATTTCGATGAAACGGATGCCCAACATTTAACTGAGAGAGAATTTTCTATTTATTTTTGGACGAAATACCTTGTCGCCAAGCAGGAGAGAGGCCATCTTAATAGGGTAAAAGAATTATTGGATTCTCACGTCATCGACGAATTGGCTTGCATTCCAACCAAAGATTTCATGAAGAAACCTTCTGATCTTTATAGTCGTAAAATTTCCAACTATGTAAAGAAAACAGAAGATTGGGAAAACAAGTTACCCTTGGCGGAGATACCGGACATTCAATATGACGATAAATATTTGTTTGATTACCTGCCATTCATGCAGAACTTATCATTCAGTGATTGTTTGTGTGCATTGTTCTCCTTCCGTGGGAAAGAAAGCAGACAGGAAATTATTCGTTGGGCTATTCAAGGATACAATGATGGGGTAAAAGATAAGGTCGTTGAATATCGAAATAATAAGGATGCCTTATGGACAAATGCACGAAATGAAACAGTTCATATAACAAACTTGTATGCACTAGATGAAAATTGTTCAATGTTAGAGCAGTACTTCAGAGGTTCAGATCGCATAATCAATCGGGATTTCTTTCCAAGTGATTTTAGGAAAGCATGTGACATTTTCCAAATAAAAACTATTGAAGAAAATGATTTGGAAGTTAATCCAAAAAATGTACATAAAGATAATGAATTGGACATAAAGCATAAACTTAAAGTATATGCTTTGATAATTGCAGGAATTGCCAATCGTAATATATGGCAAAAACTTTACGACTCTTATCTTGATAAAATTGGGCGTATGGCTTTATACGCCTGTGATTCCATATCATTTCAATACAAAGAGGATCCAGAAATAAATCAAAAGTTGAAAAAATTCTTTCATATGCCAAATAGTGATGACTTCTACTATGTTGATTCTCTTGATGATAAGCGTGTTTTCAAATCGTTTGTTGAGAATTTTAGAGTTTATCTCGGCATAAATGAATCCATGCCCATGGATTTGACAGAAGAAGTCATGAGTGATATAGATACAGCTGTTGAAATCGTTAGGCAGTATAACGATCTCATGATAGACGATGCTTTTATAAAACATTTGTCTGAGTTACTCCCATCACATAAATATGAGTTTAAAGGTCGAGCATTAGATGACTCGAATGACAATACAGCAACAGGAAAAGATAAAGAAGCAGCAAACGATGTTAAGCAGGATGATGTAAATTTTGTGTCTCAAGAAGAAGGTGCTGAGAAAGATTTAGATACTGGTAGAGATAAGGAAAACGAGTACAAACAACAAAGAAATGATAACCAGGCGCAAGTCAATCAACAGACAACAGAAGTAAAAGTTGGCGAAAATGAAAATCTACAAACAGATACTGAAACTGAAGACTCTCAACAAGAAGCAGAGCAAGCAGACCATGGAACTATACATGGACGAGGGAATCTGTCCCCTGAAGATCGCAAGCAAGTAAACCTTGAAGCATGTGAGCAGGCTTACAAATATCTAAATGGTAAAGATGACTTCGATTGCTCTTTGTGGGATTATTCAACAGAGGGTCGTGTTGTAAAAAGTGTTCTATTTAAAGGTCGGAAAATAGTTGTAGTAATTACAAGTTCTAATGCGGGATATATTTACCTTAATCCCTATGCGTTCGCACAACTTATGCAAAATCCGGACAATTTGTTGGTAAATGTAAAAGGCGATGAAGTAAGGACATATTCGTTCAAGACTTTATTTGAAGAGAACAAAGATGTCAATTTGATTTTTGACACAGATGTTGTAAATCCAGAAACTTTTGCAGATTTGGCCAATAAGTTTATGACTTCTAAGAACACCTCTTTCGTTGTGCCCAATCCTAATTATTCAGCCTCTGAGGAAATAGAAGGATTTGGACTACATGAAAAAATGGATAATGGAAAGGTTATAATCCCATCTGATGATCTGATTTGGTAAATTATGTATTACACAAGAGAACAACATAAAAGATTCCTTGATAAGGAATTACAGGCTATAAGTGAGAATTATATTCGTGTACTGAATACCAAGGCAACTGCTTTGCTGTCTGAAAACGAAGTATATGTAGCCCAGTTCATGAAAGTAGACCTTGAAAAAGATGCTAACAAAGACGATGTATTCAAGGGCTCTGGGCAAGTCGTACTGAAATTTAAGAAGGACAAAGGTATTCCTCGGAAAAACGAATATTTTACAGCTTTATTGCTTGATGGCGACAAATGTCTTCCGAGGAACTGGGGAAACCTTTCTTGGGCAGAACTGCGAAAATTCCAAGTAGAATATTCCGAAGTTCATTGTGTATGGCAGGGAAAAGCAAATGACAACGGGTTCTTGCTCTGTGGTTTCAATGGAATGTCTATGAATATGGCAAAGTATTTGAAAGAGAAGAATCTTTCGGGGTGCGTTATTGTGCTTGGACCTCAGGAACCACCTATGGAGTATTATCAAAACCTTATTTCTTTCATCTCAAATACTTCAGCTTGTGAACCTGCTGCCAAAATACTTGATTTTAACGATAGTGGTAATAACAATGGACCTTCAACAATAAATGATGATGACACCGCTAGATTCGTAACAGAAGAAATAGAAAACCACGATGAAGTCATTATTCAGGGGCCTCCGGGAACCGGTAAAACCTATATGATGGCAAGTATTATCAAGCATTTGCTCGATAAACAGAAAAGTGTTCTGGTTACAGCGTTGACAAATAGGGCTTTGATAGAATTGGCTTGCAAGGAATCCTTGGATGTTCACCGCTCGAACAAGAATGTGATGAAAACAAATGTCTCTTCAGATGAAATATGTACTTGTAAAAATCTTGTTCCATTGGATAGCAAAGCCATTACAAGCATAAAGGGCAAACTTACGCTTACAACATTCTACAATGCAAGTGCTTGGGCGAAAGATTCCCTATCCAATCAACCCACCTTTGATTATGTCATTATGGATGAAGCGAGCCAAGCGTTATTTGCCATGATAGCAGCTTGCAAACGGCTTGGTAGCAAGGTGGTATGGATAGGCGACCAAGAGCAATTGCCTCCTATCATTTCATTAAGTGAAGAGACAATGGTCAGGAATGATTATGGAATGTTGGCAAATGGATTTGGCACGCTGTGTGACAAATTCGAATATTCTTACTATATGCTGACAAAAACTTACCGATTGCTTCCCAAGTCTGCTTCTTTGACGAGCATATTCTACAACGAGCCACTTGTTCCTGTGAACATGGAGTCAAAATACAATTCCAATCTTTCCTATATTGACAAGGAAGGTGGTAGTTGTTTGCGATTAGTACCGATGCCTGTTGGAGAGAAAGCGGATTTGAATAGTTGCCAGTATGTTATAAGCCTCGTCTCTGAAATACTTTCAGAAAATCCTAAGGCATCCATAGCCGTAATAGCCAAATTCCGTGCTTCGGTAAGAATGCTTCAGAATTGCTTCATAACGAAGTTTGGAGCAAAAGAAAATGTTTTAATTGACACTGTTGAACGCATTCAGGGTATGACGTGCGATTATTGCTTGTTCTATATTCCAAATGCGATGATGCAAATGTCGCTTGACAAATCTTTGTTTAATGTTGCAACCAGCCGTGCCACTTGTTCCACAATAATTATAGCTAATCCAAGTATATTTAATACGATTTGTGACAAACGAGTGAAATCATATCTGGAAGTTTTGTCATTGCCTGATATTCCGCTGATTGAGACAAATGTGAAAGGAGATGACGCTAAACCGCAAGAAATTGGTACAGAAGCACATATAGGATTAAAGGTCGTTGGCAAACTTGACCTGTCTAAATTTCAACGGAAGATGGTTGAGATTCAACCTGACAAAACAAATATCTACATCATAGATACAAACGTTTTTGTCAATTGCCCGAACATCATTTCGAAAATTGATAAGCAGTATCAAGTGTCGTTGTCAGCAAAGGTTGTTGATGAATTAGACAAATTAAAAGTGACATTGAATCTTGATGGCAAGAAAAATGTACAAGACGCTATTCGTAATATCAACCTTTGCTATGAGACGAGAGATTTAACAATGGAAATCGCGGATGTATCACTTTTACCAGCAGATTTTAACCCAAAGTCTCCAGACAATCAAATTCTATCGGTTGCACTTAAACTAAAAAATAACAAAACAAATCCGATAATACTAACGTCTGATAATGGTTTACAACTTAAATCAAAGGGCTTGGGAATAACTACCATCTCGTTAAAGGATTTCTTGAAGAAACCAAAATGAAAAGAACTCTCATTCATGCGTTTATACGTATGTTCCCAATTTATACGGTTGAAGCTCTGTATGAGATGTTTTATCGAATTTGTATTCGCAATAACACATTGTTACAATCTGTACTCAGGTTTATAGAATATTTGGCCTTTATGCCATTTTTCCTAGCATTACGGATGTACCATCTTCTTATTAAAAGGCTTTTTGTTGTAGGATTTGTCAAACTACAACAAAAAGCCTGGGTGCTTATTTTTATCATGTCCGCCGCCAATGTAAGGACCTTGTATGCATTGGAGAGAAACGAAACTCTAAAAATTCTTTCTTTGGTGGCAAATATGGCTTGCCATTATGGTAACAAATACCAGTGAACTTGCTTGGCATCATAGACCCAGAGCAAGTTCACCATTTTTTCATCTTGTATTAAATGCAAAGTCGAAAACACCGGCATGTTTTCGAGACGTTTATTATTTGTTCCTTAAAAATGTCTTTCTCGCCAATTATTTAATTCATAGACAATCTTTTTTCCACATTTAGAACGATATTGGCTAAAAGTTCATTATCTTTGTAACCACATAACGAGTTTATTATATGGAACATAAAGATTTGAACCGACTGAAAGTAGTTCTAGCAGAGAAAAAGCGCACCAACAAATGGCTCGCAGAGCAATTAGGAAAAGACCCTGCCACTATTTCCAAATGGTGTACCAATAATGCACAACCGACGTTGGAAAACCTGCTCCAAATAGCGAAATGTTTGGAAGTGGATATAAATGAATTGGTTCGTCAATAAGATGTAGGGATGACAACATGGTGAACAAGAACAATAGTCCATATTCAGCAACAATCACAGGATGCGCTTTCCTCTATAACGAGTTCATGCGTATTCTGCCATTGCTTATGGATGAAAACGTGGCGCAACTCCTTAAAGAGGAAGTGTTGAACAATCGCCTTCTGCAAGTAAATTCCCAAAAAGCACGTCAAACATTTATCACCGAATTTAAGCGTAGATATAATGCCGTTCCACTTTCTTTTTGGACGAAATTTGTCACTATGGGAGAAGCAGCCCAACGGGCAGGTTTGCTATATGCCATATTAAAGGCATACAAGTTGGTTTTCGATTTCCACTTTAACGTCACCGTCAAGCGATGGAACTCCGTTGACCAAACCCTTCATAAGAATGACATCATGAGGGAGTTCAGTGAACTGTCGTCACGGGATGCGTTTGTGGATAGTTGGACTGAAAAGACCAAAGACAAGTGTGCCAGCCAATATCTGACCATCTTGCGTCAGGCCGGTTTGTTGCAAGAAAAGACCGATGAGCTTCAGCCTCTTCATCTTGAAGCGTCTGACTTTGAATATTATGTGCGTAGCGGTGAAGACTGGTTTTTGGAAGCCTGTTTGCTTTACCCCTACGAAGTAAATAACATAAAAACGCAGTTGTCATGAGCAGCATGTCCATACAGGAACTATATGACTATCTCAACAGTCCTGAGTTTCAGAACGTGAAGAATGGAAACATCTTCTACAACTACTATATATACCAGTATCCTGCCAAAAAGGAATACGAGATGCGGCGGCAGTTGGTCGTTTTCAAGCAAAACTTGGAACGCCCCACTAGCTTTGTCAATGCCATGTTGTTGGATTTGTTCCAAGTGTTTTGCGATTATCTTAAAAAAGAAACATTCGGTTCTGAATCCTTGTTTGATGTCACATTAGAGGATGACAAGACGCAACCTGACATGGTAACTGCCGAACTGACCAACGAGGCCAATTCGGATAACTTCATCAGCTATGTACACGACCGCATTGATGAATATCTCCGGATAAACGACGGGTTGAACAAACCCTATATTTTTATCTACGGAATAGGAAAGATGTTCCCTTATCTGCGAACCAATGTATTCCTCACCCGTTATGAGAAATACAACGATACGTCGCGGTACAAAATCATCCTGTTCTATCCAGGGCATCAGGAAGGCAATTCCTTCTCGCTGTTCGATACGTTAGAAGATGCGCACACTTATCGTGCCACCTTATTAGTCAACAAATAAACATCGATTTGATATGAAGTTCAAAGATTTATACGAAAGAGGACTTGACCGGAAAGTGAATCCCGCCGTCTCCGCATCCGATTTGAGCGAAGAAACGGTGCACACTGAAATCGAGGAATATGTGTTTACACAAGAGATTATAGTCAATCTCTACAATATATTGACCAACATCAGGCTGAATCAAGGCAGCCATGTCGGCATTTGGATAAATGGTTACTATGGTTCAGGAAAGTCCCACTTCTTGAAATATGCCAGCTATTGCCTGTCGGGTAAGTATAGCAAAAAGGCTTTTGAACGCCTGATTGATGCCACCCAGCAAATGTTGCTCGGCGATAAAGATACCTCTGCACTTGAAATTGCAGGTGTTTCGCTTTCTGATTTGCGCGACCTCCAGAACTGGTATGAGAATAAGGCGGACGTTGAGATGGTGATGTTCAATATCGGCGATGTACACGATGCCAACGTGGATCGCGCCAACACGTTCACCACCATCTTCTGGAACCAGTTTAATGCAAAACGCGGTTACAACTCCTTCAACCTTCCTATGGCTCAATACTTGGAAAAAGCACTTGACGATGACGGCAAGTTTGGAGAGTTCAAGGAATATGTCAAGGGTAAAGGTTACGATTGGGAACGAAACATCTCACGCTTTGCCGCCAGCAAATTGGATTTGGCTTTGCAGATGGCCAAGGAAATTGACCCGGCTCTTGCCATTGACGTGATTCGTGAACGAATCAAGAACAACGACATCAACATTTCCGTGGAAGCCTTTGCCGCCGAGATGAAAGAATATATCGACCGCAGGGCCAACCGCAATCTCCGCGTTCTGTTCTTTGTGGACGAGGTAAGCCAGTTCATCGGCGAACACCGCGATCTGTTGCTTCAACTCCAATCGCTTGTAAAACGGCTCGATGAAGTGTGCGAATCGCAAGTCTGGATTTCTTGTACTGCCCAGCAGACATTGGAAGATGTGGTGAAAAACGTAGGTGGCAGTGATACCAATCCCGACGATGAGGTGGGCAAAATCTTGGGACGCTTCGAGGTACGTGCTTCCTTGCAGGGCACAAGTCCCGAGTACATCACACAGAAACGTATCTTGGAGAAAAAGGGCGAGGTGGAAATAGAACTACAAAAACTCTATGAAAAGAATAAAGCCATGCTCGATGCTCAGTTTATTCTGCCAGGCACTTACCAGTCTTATAAAAATGAGACAGATTTTGCGGCGTTCTATCCCTTTGTGCCTTATCAGTTCCAGCTGATTATGAAGGTGCTCGATTCCTTTGTCAACATGAACTATGTGGACAAGCAGGTAAAGGGAAACGAGCGTTCCTTGCTGAACATCACGTTCTCTATAGCCAAGGAAACCGCCGAGTGTGAGGTGGGCGAATTTATCCCCTTCGACCGTTTCTTCGGTGCTATGTTCCAAGGCTCCATGCAGCATCTTGGGCAGCGTGCCATGTCGAATGCACGCCAGGCATTGGATTTGATTGACGACGAGAAGAAGCAAGCCTTCTATCGTCGTGTAGTATATGTGCTATTCATGGTCTGCAACCTTTCGGACAGTGACAAGCAAGGCTTTTCCGCCACCATTGACAACATCGTGACGTTACTCATGACTAAAATGGACGCCAACAAGGCTGCCATCAAGGAGGAGGTTTCGCAAGTGCTTTCGTTCCTTATGGATAAGTCGGTGATTCGCAAGGTCAAGAAGGATGCCAGCACAGAAATCTATGAGTTTTATACGGAAGAGGAAGCCAAGGTCGCCCAGATTATTAAGAACCAAAAGGTAGACAGTAATACCTATACCGAGGAACTTTACAAAATCATCTACGACCATTTCGGCTTTTCTGCTTCCACCAGCAAGGAAACCTTTGCCACCCGTTCTTTCAACGTGGGAGGCAATGTGGACGGCAGGAACATCCTTTCCAACAATCCCGATGTGGTGGTTGACTTCCTCACTACCGCAAGCACCGATTCGCCTGACCAGTTTGCTTTTACCAATCAGCCCAATCACTTGGTGTTCTTCCTTTATCCACTCTTTAAGGATAATCAGGAGCTACGCCAGAACTTCTTGGACTATTGCCGTGTGCAATGCTTCGCGCAAGAGCCTGCCATTAGCGAGGAACGTCAGCGTACCAAACGTCTGTTCCAAGACCGGGCAAAGGAAATGTATCAGAAAGACATCAAGCCCAAATTCCGTGATTTGCTCGACAACTGCCCGGTTATCTCCGGCAATGAGGTTATTCCTCAATCCGTATTGAGTACGGCCAAAAACAAGGAACGCTACAAAGCGGCTATGGAACACCACCTGCAAAATCTATATCGATTTGCCTCATTGGTAAACAGTGCGGAATTCCCTAAGACCCCCAATGAGCTTACCCAGAAAATTCTTCGTCCCGTTGATGCCACTTTCTTTGAAACCTCTCTGTCCATACCTGAACAAAAGGTGAAGGACTATCTCGACCGTGCGCCCCACGATGTTACCGTTGCCGATGTAGTGCGCCAGTTTGCCAAAGTGCCTTACGGATGGGCGGACAGTTGCAGCATTTATGTAGTCAACGAACTTGTTCGTCGCCACCTCTATGCCTTCAACTACAACAACAATCCCAATGTGAGCCGTGAGGAAGTGGCCCGGAACATTGTGCGTGAATCCAACCGTTTCACCATCGAGCCTGCCAAAGCCATTTCACAGGACATACTGAACGCCTTTATCGAAGCGTGGAAGCATATCTTCAATGTCGTAACCGTCAAGGGAAGCAACGATTACACCGAACTTTTCCGTAGCTGCAAGGAAACCAACGATAGCGCGCTCAACAGCTTATTGAAGAATTACCGGGAATTGTATCATACCATCAATGGTTATGCTTTTGCCAAAGTCATTGACGAAGCCATCTCGCTGATGGAACAATGGCTGACCATCCGTGACCCGAAAGAGTTTTTCCAGACCATTATTGATGCCGATGAGAGTGCCGCCGTCCTGTTCGACAAGTGCAAGACGGTACGCCAGTTTGTGGATGACCAATACGAAATGTTTAAGAAGATAACGAAGTTCTTGGATGCCCACCGCGACAACTTCGCTTTCTTGCCTGATGACCAGACGGAAGCCTTGAACCGCCTGAAAGATATTATTACGGATGAAGAGCCTTGGGAACGAATGCCGGCCTACAACAAGATGATGCGTAACTTGAACGGCAAATTGAATGAATGCAAGGACGCGCTGATTGCTACCATCAAAGCGAACTACAACAAGGCGTTTGACGAACTGGAAGAATATGCCAAGAGCGTGAACGTGAGCCGTGACAAATTTGCCCAGCGTGATGCCACGATTATGCTCAAGACAAGCACAAACAACCTCTATGCCCTGCAAGCCAACGCCAATGTGACGGAGTTCTACGAGGAGCAGACGGGGCGCATCAATTCGGCTATTCCTAAAACCCAACCGACAAGACCCTACGACAAGCCAGCGGCAGGAAATGGCGGCAATGTACAAGAACCCCCTGCTCCCCGTATGCGGAAAGTGGTACATCTCGATACTCATTGCAACACGCCCCTTCGCACGGAGGTCGATGTAGACCGTTATCTGCAAACGCTGAAGGCGCAAATTATGGAACAACTGAAAGATATAGATATTATCATTAGCTAAAAAGCACAATGGAAACAGGAAAAATAAAGAAGTTCGCAACAGAAGCTCGCAATATATTACTCAGTGGCGTGGTGCAACGCCTTGCCGCTTTGGGTTTCCAGTCTGATGGTACAGCGACCGAGAAGCCTGAACTGCTGGGCGGCGGTGCCGTCTTTATGGGAGAAGTGCAGACAGAGGACTTCTACCGCAAGTGGATGTCGCTCTACCAGCGTATGCAAAGCCACTCGTTCCGCGAGGTAGCGGAAGAAGCTGCCTATACGTGGTTCAACCGTTTGGTGGCCATCCGCATCATGGTGAAGAACGAACTGATACCTGCCGTACTGGAATATGAAAGTGATGAAGTGCGCATCCCGGTTATCGTGACTGAGGCACGGCAAGGGCGTATGCCGCAGATGGACGACGTCAGTCGGCAAAAGTTGGATGCCCTCCTGCTCGACGATGCCTTGACCGACGAGCAGTTTGCCTTGCTCATCGTGGCCTATTGCCACAGCAACCCGATTATTTCGAAGTGTTTTGGCAAAATAGCAGACTATACGGAACTACTTTTACCTAACAACATCTTGAAGAATGACGGCTTCATCGACCGCCTCAATGCCGATGATTATATTTCGGACAACGACTATCGCTCACCGGAACTTATCGGCTGGCTTTACCAATTCTATATCTCCGAGCGAAAAGATGAAGTGTTTGCCAAGAAAGGGAAGTTTGAAGCCGATGAGATTCCAGCTGCCACGCAAATCTTTACGCCCAACTGGATAGTGAAGTACATGGTGCAAAATACCGTGGGGCGCATCTATCTTGACAACAATCCTTATTCCGACATCAAGGAGGGTATGAAGTATTTGGTTGAGTCGGATAACTTAACGCCTAATCACTCACACTTAACACTTGACGACGTTCACGACTTGAGGGTTGCCGACCTTGCTTGTGGTTCAGGCCATATCCTCAACGAGTGCTTCGACCTGCTCTATCAGATTTATATCGAAGAGGGTTATAACCGCCGCCGTGCCGTGGAGGATATTTTCCGCTACAATCTGACAGGCGTGGATATAGACACCCGTGCCAAGCAGCTGGCCATGTTTGCCCTCTTGCTGAAAGCTTGCCAGAAGGACAGGAGCTTTGCCGACGGCCATGTGCTGCCCCGTGTGTTGGATATGCCCAAAGCAGGACTGCCATTGCCGGCAGATATCCGCTTGGCAAATGAGATTGAAGCTGTCAACAAGACGCTGGCCGATGCTGACACCTTGGGCAGCATCATGAAGTTCAACCTTTCCCCGGCTGCCTGCGAATGGGTGGTTTCTTTGGGGGAAGAGAACGAGACGGCGCAGTTGGTGCTGGCGCTGACGGATAAGTATGCGGCGTTGGTGATGAATCCTCCCTACATGGGTGGTGGGAATATGAATGCCGTGTTGAGTCAGTATGTAAAGCTGAATTACCCGGAAGGAAAAGCGGACTTAATGACAGTCTTTATGATGAAAGCTATGGATGCAATTTTACCTAACGGATATTGGGGAATGATAAACTTACCTTCTTGGATGTTTCTTTCTTCATTTGAAACATTAAGGAAAGATATTGTGAAGCATCAACATATACATAGTCTATTGCATCTTGGGCGAGGTGTTTTCGGCTCAGATTTTGGTTCTGTGGTTTTTACAATGCAAAATGTGGTTTTTACAGCTAAAGGATATTATCGAAGACTATTCAAAGAACATGTGCAGGTTAGAACCGTTGAGAAGATTCATCAATTATTCTTAGATAAATCATATGGAGTATATTGGGCTGACCAACAGAACTTCGAGAAGATTCCGGGATGCCCGATTGGGTATTGGGTGAGTGAAAAGATGATAGCAATATATAGGAATAATGCGTTAGGGCAAAATTTCATTATTAAAGAAGGATTGAAAACTGGAGATAATGACCATTACATTAAAATGTGGTTTGAAATCTCTTACAAGAAAGTTAACTTAAAATGGTTCCCTCATACAAAAGGTGGCGAGTTTAGAAGATGGTATGGGAACAATCTTTATTTATTAAATTACGAGAATGATGGAAGTGAGCTAAAGGACTTTCACGGTTCTTCATTAACGGGGAAAGAACTTTATTTCAGACCTTATATTACGTATGGAAGGATAGGAAGTGGTAAATTTAATTCTCGATTCACTTCTTGGGGCTATATTCCCAATATGGCAGGTTTAGCAATATACCATGATGAAAATAACTTATTTCATTTGTATGAAGCTTTAGCAATTACAAATTCAAAAATCATTCAGTCTGCATTATGGTTGCAGAATCCCACATTAAATAATCCTCCAGGTGTCGTTGCAGGATTACCCTGCTTAGAAGTTAATAATAACATACTCGTTATGACAGAGCAAAACATCTCCATCAGCAAATCCGACTGGGACGCCCACGAAACCTCTTGGGACTTCCAAGAGAACGAACTTGTCCGCCTTAGCAAAGAACAGGGCGAAGGTTCGCACCGCCTGTCCGACCTGATGGATGCCTACCGGGAGCATTGGACAGAGCAATTCCTCCAGCTTCATGCCAACGAGGAGGAGTTGAACCGCCAGTTTATCGAGATATACGGCCTGGAGGACGAACTGACGCCCGACGTGCCGCCGGAGGAAATCACAATCCTGCAACAGGGAGAAATAAGTATTGAAAACGGACAAATAGTTTGGCATAATGATGTAATCGTTAAGCAGCTTATTTCGTATGCCGTTGGTTGCATAGTGGGACGTTACAGTCTTGACCGTAAAGGACTAATACTTGCCAATCAGGGCGATGGGCAGAAAGAGTATGAAGCCCTTGTTCCCAATAGCCGCTTTGCAATAGACGATGACGGCATCATACCACTTATGTCAGTCAATAACGAATTGACAGACCACATCACTCTCCGCTTCAAGACATGGTTGAGCATCGCCTTTGGCGAGGAAAACTTTATGGATAACCTCAACTTCGTGGAGCACGCCTTAGATAAGCGCCTGGAAGATTACTTCTTGAAAGACTTTTGGAAAGACCATAAGAAGATGTACCAGAACCGTCCTATCTACTGGCTTTTCAGTTCAAAGAAAGGAGCTTTCCAGTGCATCGCCTATATGCACCGCATGAATGCTTACACCGCCGAGAAAGTGCGCACCCAATATCTATTGCCCCACATCGAATGGCTAATAACCAGGCAAGCCGAGATGCAAGCCAATGCCGCCAACCTCTCCGCCCGTGAGCGCAAAGAGCTGGATGCCATCGGAAAGCAAATAGACGAATGCCGCGAATACCACGACCGCCTCCATGTGATAGCAGACAGGCAAATCGCCTTCGACCTTGATGACGGCGTGTTGGTGAACTATGCCAAGTTCGGTGATGTATTAGCTAAGTTGAAATAGAATAATATGGAAACAATGGATAAACAGCAAATATCAAATTTGTCACATATACATCAGGCTTATCGAGATAATCGTTTAGTCATTTTTGTTGGCGCTGGAGTTTCAAGAAACTCTGGCGTTCCAACTTGGGATGAACTAATCGCAGCGATGAAGTCTGAACTTCCAGCCGATTTAAGCAATGAAAATGATGCTCTGAAGATAGCTCAGCTATACAAAGATGCAAGAGGTTATAAGGAGTACATGGACAAAGTGAAAGATATTTTACTTTTCAACAAAGCTACGCCTAATCCATTGCATAAAAGGATACTGTCCTTAAATCCCTGCCATATTATCACAACTAATTATGATGATTTAATCGAACAGGAAATCCAAAATGAATACACTCAATATACTATAATCAGGGAAGATAAAGATATTCCACAAATGGCATATCCTAATTCCCTGATAAAAATGCACGGAGATTATTTGACCAATAATATTGTTCTCACAGAAACAGACTATTATAACTACAAGAACAATTTTCCATTGGTACGTGCCTTTGTACAGTCTTTATTTGCGAGCAAACTTGTCTTGTTCGTAGGCTTTTCATTTGCAGACTTAAACCTCAAGATAATTCTCGAAGAATTGAAAGGCATCTTATCGGACAATATGCAAAGAGCTTATATGCTATCTTGTGACGAGCCTAATTATGTAGTCAGAAATTATTTTGAAAACAAAGGGGTCAATGTTGTATATTTTGGCGAAAATGAAATTGATTCAATAAATGGTTCAGAATATTCAAAGGTGGCTCTAAATGGCAAAGGGTTGCTAATGGATAAGATTTTGTTTGCCATTAAAAATTATAACATCATATCTAAAAACGATATAGCAAGTTATGTCTATAATCGCATTAAGCCCTATTATAAGGAGATGCGATCATTGGGAGATGGCTTAAGGTATTTCTTCCCTAATTATTCCAGTATGACATGGCATACTCATTCCTCAGGAGTGCAAACATTCTTACCGTATTTCAAAGAATTAGAGAAAAGCACAAAGGATAATCAAGGGAAAAGAGAATTTTTGCATAAGCATCCTAATATAGATTTAAGCATGTTGCTAAAACTCGCTTACTATAATCATGTGAACGAGATTGATGGAATAAAAATACTTGATGACAGGTTTAAAAACAACATAGATAAATATATTCCCAAAACAACTATTGATTATTTGCGTCAGTTCGATTTTTCAGCAATGGAAAAACGAATATTGCAGCTACGTTCAACTGCATTACAATATAGTATTGACGACTTAGAATATCCTTTTACTTTATATCTTTTGGGCGACTATGCCGGAGCCTTAAGGCACTACGCCAAGTTACTACCGATGTATTGGAATAGACAAAAATACATATTATATTTTATTTGTAGATATAATATGTGGTCAATACGTTACAATGCTAAGTGGCAAAAAGATTGGGATATAATAACTGATGTTGAGCGTGAATTACAGCTTGCATTAGACACAGACTTAGAAGAAATTCTGAATAAATTGCCTCTTGATTGGGAAATAAAAAAGATATTTCAAGATCTAATTTCCTATAGGTCTATTGGTAGTCATTTGGTAAAAACAGAAGAGCTTAGAGAGGAAATTTTCAAACAAAGGAAGCTAACAGAAAAAGGAGGATGTTCTGTCAATAGCAATATTCTTCTATTGCTTAGTACATATCAGAGGGAACACTTATTTTGTGCGTCAAACTTTATTATTTGCAATAATAGTAGTTATTATAAATCCCTTTGCTATAATGCGGCATCTGGAATTCTCAATAGTTTTTCAACCCCTGCAAGTAGTATGTTCGGAGGGCTTTTAGTATCCACAAGAGTAGAATCATTGGATAAATTTATGCTTGAAATACTTGTATTTGATATGAGTAATAAAAAACTTGACTCTGCTTTAAAAGGATATGATATTGAAACTTTAGTTTTTGATGATTCGGGAGTTGATTATATCAATTCATGTTTGCGTGGGCTCTTTGACTCAAATCAATCTATGTATAAAAACAATGAGGCGTTTTATCCCTCATTGTGCAATATATTGCTTTTAATTTCAAAATCTCAAACAGATAAGATTGATCAAGATTTATTGTACAAGGTTTTATTGAAATATTGGAATTTTGAGTTCTTTATTGGTCATAGAGTAATTGAGAATCTTATTATTAGGTACAAACCTTCTAAAGAGAAAGCCAATGAGTTAATCAGCAAAATGTTGTATGAGACTCATAGTGCCTTGGACTATACCAGTTGTATTGAAAAACTTGTTTCTTATATCTCTGATTATAACTCAGAGTTTACAGACATTCGTATGGATTTTTTCAAGGAACAAAAGGCGATAATAAATTTATTTGTTTTATATCTGGTATGCCCTGATGTACAAAAGCCAATGCTTCAGACATTTTGCTTGGATAATATTGAGGATTTTTGGTGTTATATTCGTTTTGTTTTTCTTAATCATATAGTCCCATCATCAGATGATAAAATCAGGGAATTTTATAACAAATATAAAAAAGAAATAAATACAGACGATAGTTATATTCTTGCTCAGATAAGAAAAGATGCTTCATTTACATCTCTCCATAGGTTTATTGATGAAATAGCTATTTCTAATGAATGTTTGAAGTTCTTTTTATCTCCGGAAAGGTATGAGAATTTTAATAATGTAAGCATTGATTGGCTCTTTAAGTTTGGCAAAGAAAAACGAGAAGAATTTTTTAAGAATGAAGTATATAAAAGCAAACTAAAAGACTATATCAAGACTCGTTGGTTAAGCAAAAGCGATATGGAATATCTTATCAGCCTTTTATAATTAGACACATTATGACAACAGAAGATATATTACAACTAAGGAACCGTGGTGAGGTAAGCAAGGTACAGTTTAAGGAACGTATCTTGGATAAATATGACATAGGCTGCGAACTGGTTGCCATGAGTAACTATCGTGGAGGTCAGCTTGTGATTGGCATCAATGACAAGACGGGAGAATTTAACCCTTTGTCGTATGCTGAGGTGCAGGAAACAACCAACATACTCGGTAATATCGCTTCGGAGAATGTAGTTCCGAGTATTTTGCTCGACATTGATACGGCAAGCGTGGAGGGCGGAAGTGTGGTGGTTGCCACCATCAAAGAGGGAAACAACAAGCCATACCACGACAACAAAGGTATTGTCTGGATAAAAAACGGTGCAGACAAACGCAAGGTCTTTGACAATGCAGAACTGGCCGAGATGATGTCCGAATGCGGCAGCTTTGCCCCAGACGAAGCCGTGGTAAGAGATGCGACCTTAGAGGATTTGGATGAAGACGCCCTCAAGATATTCTTGCAAAACCGCTTTTCACTCGTATTGGAAAAGAAAGGAATTGTGGGCGATGTACTTCGTGAAATTTCTTTGGATAATATTGCCGGTGCCATTGCCAAAGGCCACAATCTGAACAAACTGATGCGCAATCTGCGCTTCATCCGTCCGGACGGAAGCTTGACGGTAGCCGCCATGCTGTTGTTTGGCAAATATCCCCAGCGTTGGCTGCCGGTGATGACGGCCAAATGTATCTGTTTTGTAGGAAATAATATAGGTGGCAAGCAATTCCGTGACAAAGTAAATGATGCAGACATGGAGGGCAATCTGTTGCATCAGTTTGAAACTATCATGTCTTTCTTTACTCGTAATCTTAGAAACGTACAGGTGGAGGAAGAGTTTAATTCATTGGGCAAACTTGAAATTCCATACGGCAGTTTGGTTGAGTTTGTGGTCAACGCCCTTGTCCATCGTTCACTCAACTGGAATGCGCCCATCCGTATCTTCATCTTTGACAACCGTGTTGAAATACATAGTCCGGGCATACTTCCGAATGGTCTACAGGTGGAAGACATTACCAATGGCACATCCATGCCCCGCAACAATTTCCTTTTCAGCAATGCCATTTACCTCTTGCCTTATACTGGAGCAGGCACAGGTATCCAACGTGCTTTGGAAGATGGATTGCAGGTAGAGTTCAAGAATGACGAAAGGACGCATGAGTTCCTGATAACAATACAGAGAAATGCAGATTTTGTCACCGACTCTGACACTATCTCCGACACTCAGGCGCACAACCCTGACACTGACTCTGACACTTTTCAAGCGAACTCTGGCACTCTGACACTCAATTCTGATGCTGACTCTGACACTCGCCGGACGAAACTTAGTCCCAAGCAAAAGGATGTGGTTAATTTTTGCAGTGTACCTCGCAGTAGTCGTGAAATACTTGAAAGAGCTGGGGTAACCTATCACAGCAAGAACATTCATACTTATATTAAAGATTTGGTTGAAGCCGGATATTTGGAAATGACAAATCCCGACAATCCGAATGCCAGTAATCAAAAATACAGAAAGAAATGACCGTTACAGACAAGATATACAATTACTTTGACAAGAATCCGGACTTGCGGGTTCTCTTTATCTTCAATGACGAGTTTCTCGCCATGGAGCTTGCGGAAGCAACGTGGAAAGAGGGATACCGCTATGTGGATTTCAAAGGGGATTGGTTTACGACAAAATACAATCTGTATACCACATGGGCAAACGAAAAGGTTATCCTCTATTTCCATCAGGAATCACCGCTGCAACGGAAATTTTTGCAAGGGCAATTCCCGTTGCTTGATGTTTTGACGGCAAACATGGAATACCACCACCAGGACTACGTGGCCTATATGCAGCAATACAGTTTGCCTTCAAATATGGCACTCTTTGTAGAAAAGAACATCAAGCAACTACAATCCGACAGGATGCTCCGGCTGCTGCAAAGCTATTACACCGACCGAAGCATTACACCGGAAATTGCTGTCAGGGCATTCCTGTCCTCCTATTTGGGTCAAACCCGTGTGTTGGATTGGGACAACATCATTCTGAGAATCCTGTTCTTGGCCCGCAGTTCTGAACGGAACAAACAGACAGACTTCTATGTGAAACTGAGAAGCGCGTCGATGGTGAAAGGCAAGTTGAACGAGAAGTTAGAAAGCATTTTCGGCTGCACGATAGATGACCATGCGGAAGCAAAGGTGAAGAGGTTGGTAGAAACATTCAAATACAATGCCATCGTACAGAACCTAGCTCCTGTTCCGGCGGATAACTACAAAGGTTACAGGATAACCGATTCCTTCGCCTTGCAGCAGATGAACCGCATCTTAGAGCTGGCCATGAACCACCCCAAGACGGCGGAAGCATTAACGGAAGTGATGGATGAATGGGGAACGGACATCCGTGATGAAGACCTCATCCGCTGGTATGGTACGGATGCCAACTATTATTATATCCCGGAAGGGCTTTGTCTGCCTATACTTCGCAGCCTGATGGAAAAGGCAATCATGGAAGCCCCGAAGAAAGCGATGGCCAAGCTGGAGGAATTGAAGGTGAAGCATAGCAACAATAGCGAGATGGGTGCGGTCATAGACTATGACATGTTGGTAGCGCGCTATTATGAATGTGCCTTGTCGTTAGGTTCCATTACCTTGAACCAACCGGACGACTATCTCCATAAATACCGGGATGAATATTACCTGATTGACCAGCTGTATCGGCAGTCTATTGAATGTTTCTGCCAAATAAGCCCGACCATCTCCCTTTACGATGCAGTACAGAAAGTGAAGCACAACTTAGATGTGCAATATGCCAAGCTGTGTAACCGCATCAATCTGGAATGGATGCGTTGTGTGAAAGACGCAGGCAGCATGAATGCCATACATGGACTCAGGCAGCAGGATTTCTACGACAGCCTGATTAAAGGGATACAGAAAAAGGTAGTGATCATCGTGAGCGATGCCCTCCGCTACGAGGTGGCGCAAGAGCTTATCGGCGTATTGGCGGCACGCAAACATATAGCCCGTCTGAACATGGGTATCGCCATGCTGCCTTCTGAAACGAAGTTTTGCAAACCGGCATTGCTTCCGCATCACAGCCTGCGGCTGTATGCCGAAGTGGACGGGACGCAAAACATGGGCGTGGACGACCGAATACTGGACACGATGGACAAACGTACTGAACAAGTGGATGCTTATCGGCAAGGAGCTGTCTGCGTGGATTATGAAACGGTAGGGAAATATGAGCAAGACAAGAACCGCGAGATATTCAAGCATCCGCTGGTGTACGTCATGCACAATACCATTGACGACAAGAGCCATTCAGCCGTGGCTAAAGACATCGTTGACAGTTGCAGAGATGCCATCAATGAATTGGAAACGCTGGTGCATAAGCTCCATGAGTCTTACAATGTGACAGAGGTCTATATCACTTCAGACCACGGCTTCCTATTCAATGACCAAGTGTTTGAAGACAAGGACAAGCACAAAGTAACCGAAGATGCGTTGGAAAAGAGTACCCGATACTACCTCACGCAATCGGAGGCTGCGGTACCGGGTATTGTGAAATTTCCGTTATCAGAAGTTTCCGGCATGGAAGAAGACGATATATATGTAGCAGTCCCTGAGGGAACCAACCGCCTGCAAGCACCGGCAGGAGGCTATCGTTTCACGCATGGTGGAGCTTCTTTGCAGGAATTGTTGATACCTATTATTATAAGTCGGCAAGAAAGAGTAAACACTAAGATACCGGTGGGCGTAATGGTGCTTGACAGGAACCTTTCCATACAAGCATCACGCCTTCGCTTCAAATTGTTGCAGACCGATGCGGTGAGCATGGAGATGAAAGCTCGTACCATCAAAGTGGCACTCTACTATAATGATATGGCAGTCACACCGGTCAAAGAATATGTGCTGAATAGCACGGATGCCTTGCTTGATAACCGCAAGGTATTGGTTGACCTCACCTTAAACCAAAACATTGATGCCAAAGTGTTACAGTTAAGGGTGTATGATGTGACCGATGCCCTGAATCCTTTAATAAAGGAGAATGTGACGAACAACACGCTAATTGGTAATGAATTTGACTTCGATTGATTATGGATTTGCAAGATAAAATAATGGATGCCTTTATTGGCAAAGTAGTCCGTAAGGATTTGGCCTTTCTCGTGAAAGGTGGGTTGCCCGTTCCTACATACGTGTTGGAATACCTGTTGGGGCAATATTGTGCCAGCAACGATGAAGAAGTTATAGCGGAAGGCTTGGAGAAAGTGAAAAAAGTCATCCAGAACAACTACGTGCATCGTGCCGATGCCGAAGCCATCAAGGGCATGATTCGCGAAAAAGGCAAGCACCGCATCATTGACAAGGTAACGGTGACACTCAATGAAAGGTCGGATGAGTATCAAGCCCATTTTGCCAACTTAGGCTTGAACAATGTACCTATAAGCACGCAATATGTAACATCCAATCCCAAGTTGCTTTCAGGCAACGGAGTTTGGTGCATTGTGACTATTGGATATATTCCCGGAGAAGATGTTAAGGTGCGTTGGGAGATACAGACCCTCAAGCCGGTGCAAATATCCAATGTGGATGTGCAGGAATACATAGACCTGCGAAAATCTTTCACTACGGAAGAATGGATTGACTTCATGATGCACACAGTCGGTTTAGATCCTGACAAGTTCAACCGAAGAGAGAAATTCATTACACTGTCCAGACTGTTGCCTCATGTAGAAAACAATTTCAATTTCATGGAACTCGGCCCGAAAGGTACGGGAAAAAGCCATGTGTTCCAAGAATTGTCGCCCTACGGCGTGTTAGTCAGCGGCGGTGATGTGACGAGTGCCCGACTCTTCGTCAAGATGAGCGGCAACAAGGAAATACTTGGACTGGTCGGATATTGGGATGTAGTAGCCTGGGACGAGTTCGAGCAGCAAAAAGGCCGCAACGTGGATGCCGTATTGATAGACACCATGCAGAACTATCTTGCCAACAAGTCGTTCAACCGCGGCAAAGGCACGCATGAGGCTTCCGCTTCTATGGTATTTGTGGGCAACACAAAACACACGGTGCCTTATATGTTGAAGAACAGTCATCTGTTTGAATCCATCCCCACGGCTTTCATCAAGGGTGCTTTCCTCGACCGTATCCATCTTTATAATCCCGGCTGGGAAATCAAGATGCTGAAAAAGGACAGTTTCTCCAAAGGCTATGGGTTAATCACAGACTACATCGCCGCCATTCTGCATGAGTTGCGCAACAACGACCTTACCGGCCTGCTGAAAGAATATGCTAAATTTGACGGTTCTCTGTCTGAACGTGACCATTTGGCCATACGCAAGACATTTTCCGGCATGGTGAAACTTCTTTATCCGGACGGGAAGATGACAGACAAAGAAGCCTGCGAACTGATAGACTTTGCGGCAGAATGTCGCAAACGTGTAAAAGACCAGCTTTACCTTATTGACGAAACCTTTAGGGCTGAACCGGCAAAGTTCATCTATATTCGCAAGACGGATGGTGCAGAAATCCATGTGGAAACATTGGAAAACATAAACTATGCACAAAGCACAGGCCGTGATGCAGCACAAAATTTTGTTACTGAAGCAGAAAAAAAAGAAAGCATGGATGCGCCTCAAGATAATACGTCCACTGTTCCACAGGATGGCACTGAAACCGTTAAAAAGAACCGCCCTCGCATTCCTGTATTACAGGAAAAGAATCTTTCATTCCGTTTGGGGCAGACAGGAGTTACTTACCAATCCCTTTTTGCTGACTACCTGAAAGATGCGACAGAAATCACGATAGAAGACCCGTTTATCCGTACAAGCTGGCAAATAAAGAACTTGATGGAATTTATGACCATGCTGATAGATACCCGTAATGTGGATGAGCTGAAAGTACATCTGATAACCAATGAAGAAGAAAGCAAAATCCCTGAGCTGATAGACAAGCTGGATGACATTAAAGATGATATGATAGAATATGGCATCGAGTTTGATTACAAATTCCGGGATTTTCATGACCGCTGCATCAAAACAGATAATGGTTGGGTCATCTCATTGGGCAGAGGATTGGATATTTATGAAAAGTACAGTCCTTATTCGGTGGCTGCAGTACGTCCGGGTAAACGCAAGTGCAAGGAATTTATGGTAACTTATACGAAAAGCAACCCCGACAACAAATAAAAAGGCTCATACAAAAACTCCGCTGTGTAGTAAAACGAATTACCTATCAGAATCTTGAAAAATAAATATTTTGAGCAGTAAGACAATTTGTGAATACGCATTCCTAAAAATATAATCACTTGATTATTCAGTTTAACAAGTTACAGATATGAAAAAGTTACTGGTGTTATGTTTCCTACTTCTATTGACATCACAACTTGTCAATGCGAAGAAGTTATATGTCGAAATGGAATACAAGAAAAATTCCATACGCCTTGATGACGGCTCAAATAAAAAGCCTCAGACAATAAAAGGAAGTGACGGTGAAGACTTGAATTTCAATTCACTGATTGGCGCATTGAATTATATGTCCCTTCAAGGGTGGGAACTTGTCGAAACAAAATCCGTGACCAGTGGCGGCGGTTATGTAGGTGCATACGGAGGTGCAAGTTCAACAAGCACCACCGTTTACTATATTTTCTGTAGAGAGGTCACGGATGAGGAACTTAAAGCAATAGTAAACAACTCGTTCAAAAAGGATTGACATATTAAAAGTTTAATGGCATGATGATAAATTGCGTAAATAAAAACTTCATATTATGATAATCCGTAAACGACCCATTATATCGTGGTTGCTCAACATGGACAATGTTGAAAAGGAAAACAGGTTCGGCGTGCCTATGTTGGCTAATGTGCAGCATTTTGGCTACCTTTCCAATGGGCTGCAATTCCTTTCTGAGGTGCGTGACACCCGTCCTGAATGGGGATTGCCGGAACTCCTGATGCCATCATTTGAAAAAGTGATGGCAAAAAGTGCCAAGTCATTTTACAATATCGACCACCAGCTTTTTCAGGATTTTTATAAGGACAATGTCTGCGGCATATTGCTTTCACGTGATTGCGGAACAATCATTTATGGCTTCGGAGAAGATACACTGCATGTGTGGTTATTCAGGGAAGACAACGGATTAAGTAATCTGTATATGTATTTTTATGTAAAGTCCACACCAAACAATGTCCGGCAGGTTTATACCTGGCCGACTTTGACGGACGATGACCAGCTTTTTGCAGGAGACAAGAATGAAAGGAAGCAGATTTATGAACGGTTGGCCAATAAACTAATAGTATATCTTGCCGTAAAGAAATATGTCAAAGTAGAAACAATAGTCATACCCATTGGGAGGACAACAAAATTGGACGACAAGATTTTAGGCTATAAATCCAAAGAGAAAGTCCGCAATGAAAGTGGGCAGGAAGTAATTATCATGGACTCTCGCTGGTTTCGCAAAATAGTGAACGATAATGAGATTTTTGTAAGAGGATTTTTCCGGTTTCAGAATAAAAAGGATGAAAACGGAGAATGGTATAAGGAACTTATTTTTGTCGATTCGTATGTTCGATATGGTTATCACCGCAATGCTCTTATTGAAGATAATAGTAACAAAGAATAACCGATTTGTAGTCTTGAACAATTCTTCATTGTAATTTACCGACCTACGCCTCACGGCTCAGGCCGGTACACAGACATTACTTGGAACCTATGCCGTTGACTTAGCCTCTAAGAAACGGTAGGCATTGTCATTGACGAGCTGTATTATCCGGTCATGTAACTCGGTGTTGGAGTTGCATACGCCACGGCTTTGCACCACTTTGCCTTGCTTAATCGAGAACTCGACTGTTTCGATGCGGTTGCCTTGACGGTCATGAGCCGAAAGGATGACGCTGTCCGACTTGGCGTAATACTCGCACCTGAATACGCAGTGTTTCATGGCTTCACCCTCAGCACGGAACGCCTCTATGGAGTCAAGGACGGATATTTCAATGTCGCTGTCGCTTATGACTATGCCGAAGAAGCACGACTTTTCCCGATAGAAGTCCGTTTCCTGTCTTTTCGCCCTTTCCATCTGTTCCATATTCCTCCGCCTTTCCTCTATCCGTGTGGCTTTTGCAAGCCATTTGTCATGGTCAGCTTTGAGGTCTTTCGGGCAGATGTATTTGACCGAACGGATGTCGTGGCCGCATCTTTCAAGCAGCCTTACCGTGTCGCACCACAGCCCGTAATCCTCCGGCTCATAGCTGTGGCGTTTCGCTATCTTATACGACTGCCAACACCTGTCAAGCTCCATGTCGTGCACTGTGAAGTATTCAACCGCCTTAAAGTCCTTGGCTTTCATCATCGTCTCGATGCGGCTGTCCGCAAGAAGCGTTTGCGCCAGTCTTGTCGGGTGGCAGTCTGGAAGCCTCCCCCTCATGCCGTTACGCCTTAATTCCCTTGTGGTGGAATAGTTCGGATAGACATACGTGTTCGATATTACCCAATGGACGTTAGTCAAATTTCTCAGTTCAATGTCCGAAAGCCAGTTGAAACAGTCCATGTAATGTCCCAACATCCTTGTCCTTGACGTGACTGCGGTCTTGCCGTTCTTGTTAAGCCATATACGGCACACCTCCATTTGCCAGGTTTCCATTTTTTTGCCCTTGCGTGTAATTGCTGATAGCCGGAATACCCTCTGCACGTGGAAACCGTCAACTCTCTCGATGGTGGAGAAATAGACACTTTCTTTCCTTTTGCGTGTCAGCGTGTCCGTCACTTCCAGCTTGTGCCGGCATTGAGGACAACGTGTGTATTTGCCTTTTCCCTTGTAGTCGAACTTATGACCGCAGTCGCCGCAGGTACATTTGTGTCCTGACGTGCGGAAGGCAATATGGCTTACCGTGTTCCTTACCGCCCATTCTACGGCTTTGGGGCTTATTGCGGACAGCTTCATGTTGGAAGCTGCCACCGCCTTTTCAAATCTGTTCCTTGGTTTCATGGCTCAAAAATTGTCAAAAAGTGACGGTTGATGTTGTTTGTCCTCTTGTGCCTTTGCAGGTTTCGGCTTATGGTTGCGTGTCTGCAACTTGCGCAGTTCCTCGTCTTGGTAGCGTTTAAGTGCGAGTGCCCTCTGTTCCGCCTTTTCCTCTTCTGTCAGCTCCACATGGTGGTTGACCACCACGTTGCAGGACTGCGGCTTGCCTATTTCAAGTTCCGGCTCGTCTATGCAATGGATAGCCATTGAATAGATTTCATCGTCGGCAAATCCGCAGTAGCCAGACTTCTGTACTTCGTTGAGTATGAACGTCACCACATCGTCCATGGTGCGTGTCGTGGTTTCATACTTGCCACGGAAAAGTTCATCTTCTTTTGCCCTTTGGTCAAGATAACCCTTGATAATCTCCTTGAAATGTTCTGTTCCTTTCATATTTCATTGTTTTTTTGTTGATAAATCCATACAGGTTAAATCGGCAGACCTGCCAGCAGTTCCAAAAGCGGTATGGTGTTGATGTCCTTGTCGAAGCGCACCTGCCAGTCCGACCTTGCCAGTAAAGACGGCATGAACTTCTTTACCGCAAACCGTCCGTTGTCGTTTGAATAGC
>ERZ773136.862-NODE-862-length-32374-cov-6.696154_pt1 | contig 32374 bp, 30 predicted proteins | sample MGYA00580855_ERZ773136 | MGnify/ENA primary metagenome ERZ773136 (study PRJEB29015, sample SAMEA2737860) | human gut metagenome | biome: human gut; feature: human-associated habitat; material: faeces | place: China | collected 2012 ... | reverse complement strand
CCGCATTGTTCTGCGACACCTTAAAATCTTTCTGATACAACAAGTGATACAACTCGTGGCATGCAGTAAAACGTTGCTTGGCATAAGGCAAAGCCGTATTTATCAACATGAAATACTTATCTACGGAGGCCCCGTTTCCATTAATCCGGATAGCCATACCCGAAAAATTTTTATCCAGCTTCTTAAACCACGTAAGAATGTGCTTCTCCTTTAATATTTGATGGATACGCACAGGGTCTTTTGTTGTCACATGCATTTCCTCCCGCAGTCTAGTGGCAAGACATTCTAATTCAACTTTACTTTTCAAGCTCATCACACATCTGAATATAATTTTTTACAATCTTCTGGAACTGCGAGATTTGACTAAGGTCTCCCACGTTACCCGTCTTACGGTATGCACATGCCACAGAAGTCTGGAAAAGCTGGTCATTCTCTTCCATCAGGTCATATTCCTCCACATTATACAGCGAGGCAAGTTTCTCCATCGCCTCCAGAGGAACGACAGTTTCCCCCTTCTCATATTTGACGTATGCCGGCTGACTGATACCCAAATAATCGCTGATTTCCTGCTGAGTATAGTTCAAATGCTCACGAAAAGCCTTAATATTTTTCCCTATAACTTGATCAAGTCCCATATTTTATCAATTAAAAGATTCTTCTGCAAAGATAGCGTTTTTAAGTTATAAAAAAAGGAATAAAAATCAGATTTATTTCAAAATATAACTTTTATTTAATATCAAAGAATATTTAGAGTGTATAGAGTTAAAAGCGAACAGTTAAAAAGTAAAAGCGGCACAGTCACCGCCCTTCACTTTTCCCTATTCATTCTTCTTTTTTTGATCACCTGGTTAAACCACAGGTGAAGCAGCGTCCAGGCCACCACGTCAATCACGAACACCAGCGTGTTGTTCATATACTGTATGGCCGTGATGGTAAACGCACAGAAGCAGGCCGACATCAGCTGGATAGCCACCATCGCCTTGCGGGGCGAGAAACCCATCTCCAGGAACTTGTGATGAATATGCGTCTTGTCGGGCATGAACAGCGGCCGTCTGTTGCGCGCACGGCGCAGCACCACACGCACCACGTCCAGACACGGCACCATCAGCACGCTGAACGATACCAGCACCGGACTGCTCTTCACCCTCAGCAGCATATCCGGCTCGTACATGCTGTATTTGATGACAAAAAAGCTCAGAATAAATCCCAGCGTCAAGCTGCCCGTATCCCCCATGAAAATCTTGCGCCCCATGTCGGCATTCCCGAACACGTTGTACGAGAAGAACGGAATAATCACCCCCACCGTCACGAACGCCAGCATGGCATAGCTCCACATCTGGAAATGCACGAACAGCACCCCGAACACCAGCAGTGCCACCATGCTCAGTCCCGACGCCAGTCCGTCGATACCGTCAATCAGGTTGATGGCATTGGTGATGAACACCACCAGCAGCATGGTCAGCGGAATGCCCACCGCCTCCGGAATGAGATAAATGCCGAAAAGCCCGTAGAAACTGTTGATGTACAGGCCCGCCAGCGGAAACATGACCGCCGAGATAATCTGCACCAGGAACTTCCGGCGGTAGCGCACCCCTACCAGGTCGTCGCCGATACCTATTATATATAACAAAGTCATTCCGCCCATCAGAAAGAGAAACTCAGAGATCAGCGTCTCCGCCTCCCTCTCCTGCGGTCCGATGCCCAGCACCAGCCGCAAGGCCGTAAACACACAGAGCGAAAAAAGAATCACCGGGAAAAATGTCACTCCACCCAGACGGGGCACCGGACGCTTGTGCACCTTCCGTTCATCGGGCACGTCGAACAGACGCTTCCGCATGGAAATAATCAACACATTCGGAATAATGATACGGCCCAGAATCACCGCCGAGATAAAGGCCAGAACAACGATATACAGATTCTCCATAACAATCTTGGTTGAAATTTGAATATTATTGCAAAGTTACATCTTTATTTCATATCTGCAACAGAATCGTTTCCCGCCACACACAAAAAAACGGGAGTCAAAGCTCCCGTTTCACCTCAAAGCAAGGACACGCCTTGGTCCATTCATCCGGTTCCACCACCCCGTCGCCGTCCAGGTCCGGACTCAGGTCGCGGTGGCCCACCACCTGCGTGATGCCCGGAAAATCCGCCTTCAGCACCCTCACCAGAATCCGCAGCGAACGCTTCTGCAGCTCCGTGCGCGTATCCGCCGGGCGGCCCTGCTCATCCAGTCCCCCTTCGTACGCGATGCCGATGCTCCGCTCGTTGTAGCCCCGTGCATGCGCCCCGGCCCGTTCCACCGGACGCATGGTGCAGATTTCTCCGTCCGTGCGCACATAATAATGATAGCCGCAGCACTTGAAGCCCCGTTTCCGGTGCATCCTGGTCAGTTCAGCAGGCGAGAGCGGACTATCCGCCCTCGTTGCTGTACAATGAATCACAATCATGTCAATCTTTCTCATCACAATCCGGTTTTCTCCCGGTCAGGAGACAGAGAATACACTTCAGTACCCTGACCACAATCCATTTTACCCTCGTCATTTCTCACTGCACCTCATTAAGATTAAGCCCCCAGACCTTCGTCGGTTTCTTCTTCCTTCTTATACTTCACCGGCACCTTTTCGAAAGCCAGGTTGCCGATGGCTTCCTGCATCGCCGTACCCGGTCGGAACAACACACGCACCTTGTCAATCAGCGCGTCCGTGTAAGTATCTTCCGTGTCCGAACCGCCGCCGCTCAAGCTCAGCTGCAACGAGCCCAGTTCGCCCAGTCGCACGATTTCACCGCCCTGCAAGCCTTCCGATACGATGTCTTCCAGCGCCGTCAGCACCGCCATCACGTCGGCACGGGTCACGGTACACATCTGGTGGATACGTTCCGCTATTTCACGGATGCCCATCTCGCCGCGAGCCTGCGACTGCGCATAATACTTCACTTCACCGCTTTCACGGTCTGCCGGGTTCACACGCCCTACAACCGAATAAGTCACTGTCTTTTTCATAAGTCAAAACAATTAATAGTTAATAGTTAAAAGTTAAAAACGAAGACTGATGATTTGTTTTTCGTTTACAAAGGCAAAGATACGACGCGCCGTTCCCGCCGTGTAGACTTATGAAGACATACGAAGACTTTTGAAGAAATTATTTTTTCACTCCCCCGCTCAGGGCTCTCCCAGGAAGCGCACAATCAGTTCCACCTCCGGCTTCAGGAAAAACTTCCGGTTCTTGTCGTAGCCCGCCGCTGCGAGCGCCTCTTCCAGTTCCCTGCACCGCTTGATCCACCGTGCCAGTCCCTGCAGTGCCGACTTCTTGTCCAACTCCGGAAAATACAGCCGGGCCAGCTCATTCTTGCGATACACTCTCAGACAGAACCGTCCGTCTCTTCCGGGCGTTCCCCGCCCTTCCCTCGTATTCAGTTGCATGTATTCCATCTTCCTTTCGTTTAAATTACGAATATAAATATACTCATTTTCAGTCGGATATGCAAATCTTTTCCGTTCTATTTCCATGGCCGGACGCCACTTTTTTCCTCGCGCACTGCTCCGCCAGACTCCTCCCGCGTTATTTGTCCAAACATCAATAATCAGCCCTTCACGCCCAAAAACACCCCAAATCATTGCACAGATTTGAAATAAATCGTACTTTTGCATAATTTACAGAAGCAGAGAGACTAACCTTCCGTTTTTCCGGACGGAAGAAGCAAAGTGAAACCACAAACAAAAAAACAATCTAAAAACAAAATATGAAGATTAAAGCGTTATCACTTCTCGTTTTTATGGCCTGCTCCCCGCTGCTGATGGCACAATCGAGCATGACCGACCAGCAAGTTCTAGAGTATGTAAAACAAGGCATGTCCGAAGGTAAGGACCAGCGCCAGATGGCCACTGAGCTGGCCCGTCGTGGCGTGACCCGCGAACAGGCCGAACGTGTCAAGAAGCTGTACGAACAGGAACAGGGAGTCAGCACTTCCAAAATGAGCGGCACCGAACAGAACGAAGCCCGCCTGCGCGAAGCCACTCAGGAAGAAAGCACCACCTCCGTACTGGAAAATCCGCAGCCTGACAGCCGCGAACTGGCACAGGAAAATCAGGTGTTCGGACGCAACATCTTCAATACCCGCAACCTTACTTTCGAACCCAGCGTCAACCTCGCCACCCCTCCCAACTACCGTCTCGGTCCGGGCGACGAAGTGATTATCGACATTTGGGGAACCAGCCAGAACACCATCCGTCAGCAGATTTCGCCCGACGGCACCATCAATATCGAGAAAATCGGTCCGGTCAGTCTGAGCGGCATGACCGTGAGCGAAGCCAATGAATACCTGAAGCGTGTGCTGGGCAAGACCTACAGCGGACTGGACGCTCCCGACGGGACCCTTGAAATCCGCCTGACCCTGGGCAATGCCCGCACCATCCAGATTAACGTGATGGGCGAAGTAATACAGCCGGGCACCTACGCCCTGTCATCCTTTTCCACCGTGTTCCACGCCCTCTACCGCGCCGGCGGTGTGAACCAGATTGGTAGCTTGCGTAACGTACAGGTAACCCGTAACGGCAAGACCGTGGCCAAGGTCGATGTGTACGACTTCATCATGAAAGGCAAGACACAGGACGACATCCGCCTGCAGGAAGGCGACGTGATTATCGTGCCTGCCTACGAAGCCCTGGTGCAGATCAGCGGCAACGTGAAGCGCCCCATGAAGTTCGAAATGAAGAAAAACGAAACCCTCGCCACCCTGATCGGCTATGCCGGCGGTTTCTCGGCCGATGCCTACACCCGCTCCCTGCGCGTAGTGCGCCAGAACGGCGAAGAATATGAAATCAACACGGTGAAAGAAATAGACTACTCCGCCTACCCCATGCGTAACGGCGACGTGGTGACCGCCGAAGCCATCCTGAACCGCTTTACCAACAAGCTGGAAGTGCGCGGTGCCGTGTACCGTCCGGGCATCTACCAGCTCAACGGCGAAATCAATACCGTGCGTGCCCTGGTGAACGAAGCCAAGGGCCTGATGGGCGACGCCTTTACCAACCGTGCCGTATTGCAGCGCGAGCGTGAAGACCTCACCACCGAAATCATCAGTGTAGACGTGCGCAGCATCATGGCCGGCACCAGCCCCGACATCCCCTTGCAGAAAAACGACATTCTCTATATCCCCAGCATCCACGACCTGGAAGACCGCGGCGATGTGGCCATCTTCGGCGAAGTGGCCAAGCCCGACTCGTATTCCTATTCGGACAACATGACGCTGGAAGACCTCATCATCCGCGCCGGCGGATTGCGTGAATCGGCCTCTACCGTACGTGTGGACGTATCCCGCCGCATCAAGGACCCCAAGAGCACCCACTCTACCGACAGCATCGGCCAGATGTTCACCTTTGCCCTGAAAGACGGTTTCGTAATCGACGGGGAACAAGGTTTCACCCTCCAGCCCTACGACCAGGTGTTCGTACGCCGCAGCCCGGGTTACCAGGCACAGCAGAACGTACAGGTAACCGGTGAAGTCATTTTCGGCGGAACCTACGCCATGACCACCACCGAAGAACGCCTGTCCGACCTCGTCAAGAAAGCCGGCGGTGCTACCTCGAAAGCTTACCTGCACGGTGCCAAGCTGATCCGCGTGGCGAACGATGAAGAAAAGAAACGCATGCGCGACGTCATCAACCTGATGAACCGCCAGTTCGGCGAAGCCATGATGGACTCCCTGGGCATCCGCGTGGAAGACACCTTCAGCGTAGGTATCGATTTGGAAAAAGCCATGGCTAAACCCGGCAGTGAGTACGACCTGGTATTGCGCGAAGGCGACGTACTGAGTGTTCCCAAGCTGAACAACACCGTGAAAGTGAACGGTGCCGTCATGATGCCGAACACCGTGGGCTACCTCAGTGACAAAAACGCCAACTACTACCTCGACCAGGCCGGCGGCTATGCCCTCAATGCCAAGAAGAGTAAGAAATTCGTTATTTACATGAACGGCCAGGTGGCCCGCATCAAAGGCCGCAGCAAAGACAAGATTGAGCCGGGCTGCGAAATCATCGTACCGAGCAAGAAGAACAAGAAAGTCAATGTAGGCGAAATCCTGGGCTATGTCTCTTCCTTCGGCTCATTGGCTACCATGTTCGCTACCATCTCTAACCTGATTAAGAAGTAAAGCCATGGAAGAAAACAAGCACTACACTAACCCGGAATATCGTCCGGCTACAGAAGACGACGATGAACTCCAGATAGACTGGATGGGCATCCTCCGCCAGGTTCTCGCCATCCGCAAGAAGCTCTACAAAGCAGCCGCTGTGGGCGTCGTTTTAGGTATTCTCATTGCGCTGGGAACCCCCAAGCAATATACCGTCAGCATTACCCTCTCCCCCGAAATGGGCAGCGGTAAATCCGGCAGCGGACTGGCCAGCATGGCAGCCTCCTTCCTCGGTGGAAGCATTGGCTCCGACAGCCCCGATGCCCTCAATGCCACCCTGGCTCCGGACATTGTGGCCTCCACTCCTTTCCTTATGGAACTTTTCGATGCCCGTGTAGTAAGTCAGGATAAACAGATTGACACTACCTTCACCGCCTACTTGGACGAACAGAAGTCTTCCTGGATAGGCTATGTGTTGAAAGCTCCCGGCATGGCCATCAGCGGCATCAAATCCTTGTTCAGTGATAAGGAAGAAAAAACAGCTACCATACAGAAAGGTGCCATTGAGTTGAATGAAAAAGATGCGGCAAAATTAGAAGGTTTGCGCCAGCAGATTATGGCCGATGTCGATAAAAAAACAGCCATTACTACACTTTCCGTCACCTTGCAAGACCCCAAAGTCACTGCGACGATAGCGGACAGCGTGGTATCCAAACTCCAGCAGTACATCACCGCCTACCGCACCAGTAAGGCCAAGGAAGACTGCCAGTATCTGGAAAAACTGTATAAAGAACGCCAGCAGGAATACTACGATGCCCAGCAGCGTTATGCCCGCTATGTGGATGCCAACAGTAACGTGGTGTTCCAGAGCACCCTGGCGGAACGCGAACGCCTGCAGAACGACATGAATTTGGCTTACCAAGTATATAGTCAGGTGGCTCAGCAGCTGCAAGTAGCCCGCGCCAAGGTGCAGGAAGAAAAACCCGTGTTTGCGGTAGTAGAACCGGCGGTGGTTCCCCTGAATCCCTCAGGCACCAGCCGGAAAGTCATTGTACTAGGCTTCATCTTCCTGGCTGTAGCCTTTACCGGCGCCTGGGAACTGCTGGGTAAAAAATACTGGCAGCTGCTCAAGGAAGGTCTGAAGCAGAAAGACTGATATCAGGCAGTTTCGGTGAAACGGGCCATCGCCTGACGGTTGCGGTTCACCTCCTCATACGTGTACATCACGACGCGGTATCCCCTCTTTCCCGCCACGCGGAGCTGTTCGAATCCTGCCTTGCGCAGAGCCAGCCCCACCTTGACGGCACTGAGGGGATTCTTCATACCCCCACTGATGTGCGAAAGAATTTCCCCCACCGTCAGAAAAAGACATTCCTCGCCGGGCAGCGGCACCCGGAAGAAAGCCAGCAGCAAGTCCGTTTCCAGACTGGCCGTTTCAAACCGTTCGTTGCGCGCATTCACCTGCGCAATCTCCTTTTCGTCGAACCAGTAGCGGAACCCCTCCTGCCACAGCCTCAGGGCCTGCCCGTACACCCCCTCATAATCCACGGGATGCGTGTAGGGGTCGTCTATGTGTACCACCGTGAAGGGCAGCCAGCGCCGGCTTCCCGTGGGGTCGTTCAGAAATTCCGGCTGGTTGGTCGTGCCGCAGAAACTCGCAATGTGCGGCCGGTTCTCCTTATAGTGCCCGTAGGCCCTCCGCTCGTTTACCGCCGGCAGCGTCACCATCGCCTTGAGCTGGTTGATGTCCTCCAGACGCATCTCGTCGATTTCCTCCAGGCAAATCAGTGCAAACTCCGAAAGCGCCAGGTTGTCGTCCTTCGTCACCCGCCCGCGGTTGGAACGCACCGAAAAATACCGCTGCAGTTCCGGCGGGAGCAGACGTGCCAGCCAGGTCGTCTTGTAACAGCCCTGCCGCCCCACAAACACCAGAATTTCATGATTCGTCACCTCCTTCACCATCAGCGAAGCTACCGTGGCCACCAGCCACTTGCGGAAACAATCATCAAACAGTTTCGCATCGCCCTCCACGTGCACCGTGGCCGCCAGCCGCCCGATGTGGTCGGTCACCCCATCCCACGGAGGCAGCGAACGGAAATACTCCGTAAAAGGGTTGAACTCCGGCACGAACTCCGACTCCAGCACCGAGCGTACATCGCACAGGCGCACCGTGTGCCCCTCCTTGGTCATGCGGCTCCACAGCGAATTCACTAAGCGGTCGGTCAGCTCCACAAACTCCTTGGCCTCGGGATGCCGCATCTCCTCCTTCCCGGTAATTACGTTCTTCCGGAACTCCGCCTGCGTGGCGAGAAACTGCTCAATCTCCTCGGGCGTGGCAAGCTGCGACCGCCCTTCCCCCTTCTTCTCCTTCCTGGCACGAAACAGCTCCGCCTCCCGCCGCCCGTGCGCCTCCGTATCGGCATAGCAGGAGCGGAAAATGGCAGCCACATCCCCGTCGTATTCCGGGAAACGTCCGTCTGCCCAGCCGATGGCCTGCTCCAGCGGCAGCCCGAACTCGTTCATCAGATAACCCATGCGCATGATGTACTCGTTGTGATGATGCGGGGCATACACCACGCCCTGCTCGTCCAGCTCCCTGCGGATACGGGCCACCACACGCTCCACCCGTCCCCTGCGAGGCTCATCCGCCTTCTTCATGCGCGAAAGGTCGAAGCGGAAAGGTTCCGCCCCGTCGTGGTAATGCACCTGCGCGTCATGCGCCAGTCCGCTCAGTCGCGTGGCATTCTTGCAGGCAGGGTCGAAACTGCACCCCGTCAGTTGCCCATAATACTCGTTCACCCTGCGGAATACCCGGCTGTAACATGCCACCCGGTCGGTATCAGGCGTCTCTCCATCCAGACAGTAGCGGCACACCACCCTCACCCCCTGCCCGCTGATGGTGGTATAAGCCAGCACGGTGTGCGGGTCGGCACACACCTTTTCGAACACTTCCCCCGCCCGTCCTTCAGGCAGATGGTCAAAGTCCACCATCGAGAGGCCCGTCCAGCCGCTGATGTCGGCCTTCCGTTTCCCGTTCTCAAAACGCACCGCCACGGCAAAGCAGGGGCAGGCCGACTTTTCCCGGCCGGCAGCCGTCTTCTGCCCCTGCGAGCGATAGTAACGGTATTTTTCGGTGTGGTCGGCCAACACCTTGTCCTCCCGAATCAGACGGACTACTTCATCAAGACTCACCGCCACAGGCATCGTGTCGGCATAACCCTTAAAAATACTTAGCATCATTTTGTTCATTTTCTCGTGCTTTATTTAATGATTTATTAAATTTGCAATCATTTTAGTTTTAATTTCTGTGTTTTCTTTTCAAAACAGCGAAACGAATGTAACACAAGTTTACAGAAAGTACAAACCCACATTGCACGCATGTGTGCAATATTTTAACCAATAATTTACTATAATTTTATTTTTTAAACAAAAATGCGTATGAAACAAGCGAAATTGATTGAAGTAGGACAGATGTTGGAAGCGTGGCGCTACCAGGTGCGGTCGCACGGCCGTACCCTCACCGTACAAGAGTTGTGCCGACTGGCGCCGATGAGCGCACACACGTTTCAAAAAGTTAAAAAGGGCTCCTGACGGATCTGACATTCCTCGGCCGCATCCTCGCCGTGTACCACCGACTGCTTGCCGCCGACCCGCAGAAGCAGGACGAGCTGCTCCGCGACTTTTTCCGCTCACTCACCACTGATTTAGAGCGAATTAAATCAATCCAAGGCATCCAACCCCCTCGCACTAAAGATACAAAACGGTAGTGAAGAACCGGCCTTCCCCGGGCCACCGCTTGACGGGTTGTCGGGGTTGGCACCGGTTTTGCAAACTCTCTATATACAGGTGTGGAAAAATATAAGCGTTGTATTTTTCCACACCCCGCGTATATACATTTTATAAAAATGCCTGCCAACCCCGACAACCCGTCATGATTTCCTTTCCGGAACTCCCCGAAAACGCCCTTGCGTTTCGAATCGAACGCCCTTGCGTTTGAAGTAAAACGTACTTGCGTTTTATCTCAAATGCACTTGCGTTTCAGGTAAAACGCCCTTGCGTTTTTCTCACACCCCGCCCTATACCCCATACCTCGTTCCAGAATTGTTACAAAATCCGCCGATACGCCCACTTTTTCATTGATTTCCACCCTTTTCACCGACAAAAATCCCTCTATAAGTTGAATAAACCAAAAATAAGGCTTAATTTTGCAGCCGATTATTGGCCGCTGTGTTTACCGCCCCCAATCCATAGCTGGGAGTGGTAACGGCGAAGCCTACCCGGAAGGGTAGTAATTCATTTTCAAATCGCTCAAAAAACAAAACCATAGAAACAAGATGAAGTTATACAAAGCAGTCTGCATGCTGACGTTGTCTGCCCTGCTGGTGAGCGGGTGTACGTCGTACAAGAAGGTACCCTACCTTCAAAATTCTCAGGAAGTGGAAGTAGCCGCTGGTGAAATCCCCCTTTACGATGCAAAAATCATGCCCAAGGATCTGCTGACCATTACCGTCAGCACCACCGACCCGCAGGCCAGTGTGCCGTTTAACCTGACAGTTCAATCCGCTGTATCGCAAGCCAGCACGAGTTTAACTTCTCAACCAGCCATGCAGCAATACCTTGTAAACAACCAAGGTGAAATAGATTTCCCGGTTTTGGGCCGCCTGAAAATCAGTGGGCTTACCAAAAACGAATGTGAAGCCCTGATTCGGGAAAAATTGATACCCTATTTAAAAGAAACTCCTATCGTAAATGTCCGTATGGTCAACTACAAAATTTCCGTATTGGGCGAAGTTGCTAAACCAGGAACTTTTACTGTGAACAACGAAAAAGTCAACGTACTGGAAGCCTTGGCCATGGCAGGTGATATGACAGTGTATGGTGTACGCGACAACGTCAAACTTGTACGTGAAAATGCTAACGGAGAGCGTCTGATTCAAACGCTCAATTTAAATGATGCCGATTTAGTCCGTTCCCCCTACTTCTATCTCCAACAGAACGACATCCTTTATGTAAGCCCCAACAAGACCAAAGCACGCAACTCAGACATCGGTAACAGTACCACCCTTTGGATTAGTGCGACCTCCATTCTGGTATCTATTGCCAGTCTATTAGTAACCGTATTTAAATAAAATCCAATAAATCCACATAATTAAAAACCGTTTATTACGCTTCTTATGAGTGACGAAAGATACAATAATTTGGTTCAAATCGAAGATGAAAAGCCTGTAGATTATAAAGCCATCCTATTTGAATACCTGATGTACTGGCCGTGGTTTGTGGCTTTCCTAGTAGTATGCTTAGCAGGAGCTTGGTGTTACTTGCGCTATCAAGCCCCAGTATACAATGTCAATGCCACAGTATTAATCAAACAGGGAGATAAAAATAAAGCCGGAGGACAAAATGCCTCTTTGGCGGCCATGCAAGATCTGGGCATGCTGAGTATGGCCAGTAACTTTGACAACGAAGTCGAAATCCTGCAGTCCCGCACCCTACTCAAAAAAGTAGTCAATACACTGAATCTGAATATTACCTACAAAGAAAAGCGCAGTTTTGGATACCCGATTCAACTTTACAAAAACACTCCTGTACAAGTTTGGATGAGCCCGGAAGAAGCAGACAAACTATCTTCTGCTCTACAAATAAAATTGACCTGTTCACCGGATGGTAAGGTGCAGGCAGATGCCTTTTTCAATCAGGCAGGAAAAGAACAAACCGTTTCCAAAAACTTCGACCGACTTCCGGGTGTATTGGTTACCCCTGTAGGTACCCTTACTCTCAGCCCCAAAGACAGTACAACCGTCAAAGAATCTCGTACTATCTATGCCACTATCATCACGCCGACCGCTGCAGCTACAAGTTGTAAAGCCCAACTTAGTGCCGAACCTACCAGCAAATTTACCACGATAGTACGGTTGAATTACAACGACACCCACATTGGCCGTGGAAAAGACTTCTTAAATACCTTGGTTGCGCTCTACAACAGCGATGCCAATGATGACAAAAACGAAGTGGCCAGCCGTACTGCAGAATTTATTGACGGACGAATACAAATTATCAATCAAGAACTAGGCACTACTGAAAGTGAGTTGGCCAGCTACAAGCAAAAGGCCGGACTGACAGATTTAAATTCCGATGCACAATTGGCCTTACAAAGCAATGCAGAATACGAACAAAAACGTGCAGACAATGCTACCCAACTTCGCTTGGTACAATTCTTAAAAGAATACATCGACAATCCTTCCAACCAAATGGAAGTGATTCCAGCCAATATCGGATTAGCCGACAATGCTTTAACAAAAGTGGTTGAACAATACAACGAAATGCTGACTGAGCGCAAGCGTCTACTTCGCACTTCCAGTGAGAACAACCCTGCGGTTGTTAATTTGGATACTTCTATTGAAGCCACACGCAAAAATGTGCAAGCCTCGGTCAATAGCGTTTTGAAAGGATTGGAGATAACTCGCAATGACTTAGAAAACCAAGCTCGAAAATTTGAAGGGAAAATTAGCAATGCTCCAACTCAGGAAAAAGAACTGCTTAGCATTACCCGACAACAGGAAATCAAGGCTAGTCTTTACTTGATGCTACTCCAAAAACGTGAAGAAAATGCCATTACGTTGGCAGCCACAGCCAACAATGGGCGCATGGTAGAGGAGCCACTTTCTGGAGGTCCAGTATCCCCTAATAGCAAAACTCTGTACTTTTTGGCTTTGATATTAGGCATTGGAATCCCAGTGGCTGTCATTTCCCTGCGTAACTTACTCCGCTTTAAAATTGAAAGCCGTGCTGACATCGAAAAAATAACCGATGTGCCGGTAGTGGGTGACGTACCCATGGTGGATACCAAAGGGAATCCAATTGTCGTCCATGAAAATCGCAATGAGTTGATGGAAGAGGTATTCCGTTCTGTGCGCACCAACATCCAATACATGTTACAGGAAGGCCAGAAGGTGATTCTTTTCACTTCTACCAGTTCCGGTGAAGGAAAGAGTTTTACCGCGGGGAATTTGGCTTGTAGTTTCGCCTTTATGGGTAAAAAAGTGGTGATTGTAGGCCTTGATATCCGCAAGCCCGGTTTGAATAAAGTTTTCCAGATTTCCCATAAGGAAAAAGGCATCACCCAATATTTGGCGGATCCAGAACACACCGATTTACTTTCTTTGTGTCAGCCTTCTACGATATCATCTAATCTATATATTCTACCGGGGGGTACCGTTCCCCCAAACCCCACGGAGTTAGTGGCCCGAAAGACACTTGACAAAGCCATTGAAATTTTGAAAGCAAATTTCGACTATGTGATTCTGGATACAGCTCCCATTGGCATGGTAACCGATACCCAGTTAATTGCCCGTATAGCCGACCTGAGTGTGTATATTTGCCGTGCCGGCTATACTCACAAGAGTCATTACGAACTCATTAACGAACTGAAGAAAGACCATAAACTACCGAACCTCTGTACGCTTATTAACTGCATCGACATGGATCAACGCAAGAACGGCTATTACTATGGTTACGGGAAATATGGAAAATATGGGAAATATGGATACGGGAAAAAATACGGATACGGATATGGATATGGATATGGGAAAGTATCCACTAAATAACATTCATAAATAATTATAATATGCGAATCGGAATTATAACATATCATAGGGCAGAAAATTATGGCTCAGTATTGCAAGCTTACGCACTCAACAAATATATAAGAGATTTAAACAAGCAATATGAAGTTGAAACAATTGATTATTACAATCAAGCCCAAATGGAAATGTATACATTATTTCAACCCAATACATGTATAATGAATATTGTACGAAATATACATACACTTCTTAATAAGCATGCTTTATTACAAAAGAAAGCATCCTTTCAGAAATTCATAGAACAATATATTCCTTTATCTATTAATTTCAAAAATAACCAAGAGGAACTTACTAGATACGCTGATAATTATACAATATGCATTTGCGGGAGCGATCAAATTTGGAATACCCATTGCCAAGATCAGGATTCAAATTATTTTTTATCCTTTGCAACTCGATCCTATAAAATAGCGTATGCACCAAGCTTAGGAATTACCCAGTTTACTCCTGAAGATGAGTCAATATTCAAAAAATATTTACCAACTTTTAATGCGCTTTCTGTTAGAGAAAAAATAGGAGCAGATTATTTACAGAAGCTTATACATAAACCTATCACAGTTGTTGCAGATCCAGTTTTCTTATTAGAGAGAAAACAATGGGAAGCTATTGCTAACCCTAGCTCATATAAAAAGAAATATATTTTATGCTATTTCATAGGTGACATACCAGGTATGAGAGATTTTGCAAAGAAGGTCGAGAAAGAAACAGGATATAGAGCAATTGTCATACTAAAAAATCTACGTGATATAAAATATCATTTTTATACACTATACAGCACTGGTCCACAAGATTTTTTAGGTTTAATAAAGGATGCAGAATATATTATTACTTCAAGTTTCCATGCTGTAGCATTTTCAATTATTTTTAATAAAAAGTTTTGGGTATTTACTGGAAATAATAAAAAGCCCAATAGTAGAATTACAAATATTTGCAATATTTGTAATCTTGAAAACCGAATTTTAACAACAGAATCTTGGCAAAATTGTCAATATGACGCTCCAATAGACTTTATCTCTGTCAATAAAAAAATAGAATATTACAAACAATATTCCGCTCAATTCATAATAGACAGCATTCATAAGAATAACATACAAAATACAAAATGATAAATCCGGCTAAAGATAAAAAAAAATGTAGTGCTTGTGGAGCATGTATAAATGTATGTCATCATAAAGCTATAACTATGAGTGAAGATGAATATGGCTTTATGATACCGATAGTAGATACGTCCAAATGTATCAATTGTAATTTATGTGACAAAGTATGCCCCATGAATACACCTCCATCAAATAAGCCTATTATTGCTTATGCTGCGGCATGGAAAAATAAAGACATAATCAAGAGTGCAAGTGGAGGAATGTTTGCAGCTTTCGCATCTTATATCATACAGCAAAAAGGTGTTGTTTTTGGATGTGTTTTAGAAAATATAAACGGAAAGCAAACTCCAATTATAAAATCTGCACACAGTTTAAAAGATTTACAATCCATGTTTGGCAGTAAATATGTGCAAGCTAATACACTTAATACATATACTGAAGCAAAAGAACTTTTACTAAAAAATATACAAGTATTATACTCAGGCACCCCATGCCAAATAGCAGGACTTAAAAGTTTCTTAAAAAAGATTATAGTAATCTAATTACCATAGATTTGATTTGTCATGGAACTCCTAACGCAAAAATGTTCCAAGCATATCTTACGCATACAGAAGAAAAAGAAAAGATATCTATTAAGGGTTTTACTTTTAGAGATAAAAGCAAAGGATGGGGTTCATACTACTACAAATATTATTTTCTTGACACCAAACAGCAATTAAACTCCAAAGTAAAAAAATACACGAGTTCTATTTATTATCGTTTATTTTTGGCATCCGCCATATTTCGAGATTCGTGTTATTATTGCCCTTATGCAACCCAGAAAAGAGTATCCGACATTACAATCGGTGATTTTTGGGGAATAGAAAAAGAGTATCCTGAACTAATAACAAAAAAAAGTGGAATATTTAACATAGCAGATGGCATTTCGTGTATCCTTATTAATAGTGAAAAAGGTAAATTAATTTGGAATAGTATAGAATCTACAACGATAAATACTTCTATTGAAATTAATAAAATATTAAAGTACAACCATCAACTTGTAAATCCTTCTTCAATATATCCATTTCGACAAATATATCTAGACAGCTTTAAAGCAGGGGGATATCCACAATTGATTAAAAAATTCTATGAAAAAGAATGGAAATCAATTATAAGAATGTATTTATTTAACTGGATACCTCATAACATAAAATCACAGATAAAATCAATATTCCAATAATTATGCTTTCTATCTCTATTGTTATTCCTACAATGAATCGTTTTGATTCCCTAAAAAGGACTATATCATATATTGCTCAAGGAACAAAATTACCCCAAGAAATTATCATTGTAGATCAAACTCAAGGAATTGACACCTCGGTAAAGATAAGAACTTTCCTTGATGCTCAAAAAATAAAATGTATTTATCTTCATCAATCAGAAGCATCATTAACTAAAGCAAGAAATTATGGTATGAAATATGTTACTGGAGATATAGTTATACAAATGGATGATGATGTAGATGTACATAATGATACACTCTCTGCAATAGATAATATTTTTTCTGATGATAAGATAGCGATGCTTGCTGGAATTAATGAAGGGGAGGATTATAAAACTCGTTCCATTTTAGGATATTTCTTTTGGAAAAAAAATTGGTTTAAGCGAAATATTGGGCATGTAACTCTTTCTATGTATGGAAGATTTCCTCAACATATTAAAGACTATACTGATACAGAATGGGCGATGGGTTTTTTTTCAGTCTATCGTTCGTCTTTAATAAAGGCTTGGGGGCTTAAATGGGATGAGCACTTGGTGGGGTACGCGTATCCAGAAGATTTAGATTTTTCCTATTCATATTATAAATGTGCGAAGCAACATAATTTGAGGTGTATAATGTCTAAGCGTGTGATTGTAAAGCATAATGTGACACAAGAATGGAGAATTCCTTCCCAAAAGCATACAAAGATGATAGTTTTTAATCGAGAATATTTACGATATAAGCATTATGGGAACTATTGGTTATCAATTTTTGCGACAGCATGGGCGGATTATGGAGAGCTTCTTAGGCGTATTTTGAAAAGACAAAAGCCAAAAGATTTGTACGAAGCAATAAAAGAAAAGAATAGAAGATTAGAAGAAATACGACAAGGACATATTTTTGATTAAATATTTATATTAGGACATCATTACTGTCCACTAAAAATCGCGAATAGTTCTTTGAAATAATTGAATTACAGTTTGTTACAAGAGATTTTCTTGCGCAACGATTTGAAATCATAACTTTGCAGCCTTAACTTAGGCTGTATATGAATAAAGACAAATACGTTTTCGCCCAAATGGTTGAGTTTTTGGACAACTACAAGTTTCTCCGTATCGTAAAGAAGTATGATGGCAACAAGTATGTTAAGCATTTTACTTGCTGGAATCAACTTCTTACTTTGATGTTCGGGCAATTGTGCAACCGCGAAAGTCTTCGTGATCTGATTGTTGCTCTGAATGCACATCAAGAAAAATGCTACCATCTTGGGGTTGGGAAACATGTCACTCGGAGTAACCTTTCAAAAGCAAATGAGAACCGGGACTACCGTATCTTTGAGGACTTCGCATTCTATATGATAAGCGAGGCCAGAAAGAAAAGAGTAAATGACATATTCAAACTAAACGGAAATGTATATGCTTTCGATTCTACCACGATTGACTTGTGCCTGAAACTGTTTCCTTGGGCTAACTTTCGTACACATAAGGGAGGTATAAAAATCCACACGTTGTATGACGTAGAGACTCAAGTGCCTGCCTTTATCCATATAACCGAAGCAAAGATAAACGATGTCAAGGCAATGGATATAATACCTTATGAGTCTGGCTCTTTCTATGTTTTCGACCGTGCATATAACGATTATCATCGTCTCTATAAGATACATATGATGGATTCGTTTTTTGTTGTACGTGCTAAGACAAACATAAAGGCGAGAGCTCTTAAATGGAAACGACGCTTACCCAAGAATATATTGTCCGACTGTGAGATTGAACTTACCGGTTTCTATACCCAAAAATCATATCCTGAAACGATTCGTTTGGTGAGGTTTTGGGATGAAGAAGACGAACGGGAGTTCATTTATCTGACAAATGCAAAACATATTCCAGCCTTACAGGTCGCGGAACTTTACAAGAATCGTTGGCAAGTGGAACTGTTCTTTAAATGGCTCAAGCAACACCTTAAAATAAAGAAATTTTGGGGTACTTCCGAGAACGCTGTAAAGATACAAGTCTACTCAGCAATCATTGCCTACTGTCTTGTAGCTATCATGCAACATGATATGAAACTGGATAGATCGACATACGAGGTTCTACAAATTCTTGGCATTTCTCTTACGGACAAGACTCCATAAGGGATCTCTTCAGCAAAACTAAATTCAATGATGTCAAAGAACAAAGCGGCCTTCATGGACCAAATTTATTTAGTAATTATAATTCTTAACTCGTCCTCTAATTTTTAGTGGACACTAGTGTTAGGACATAATAAATGATTTCAATTTATATTCTATGAGGATTAATTGGTTGGATAGAGCAAGAGGTATTGCAATTATATTGGTGATAATTGGGCATGCAAACTTTCCTGAAGAAATTCGCACTATAGTATATGCCTTTCACATGCCGTTATTTTTCTTTTTAAGTGGTTTCCTATTATTAAAAAAAGAAGAAAATTTTAATTTGTTCTTTGTAAAGAAAGTGAAGTCACTGATTATTCCATATGTTTCTTATAATATAATATTAATTATATTTTATTGGTTATTATGGATTATTTCTAAGAGTCAAGATTTATATCAAAATATATTTTGCAAACTCATAGCTATTCCTATGGCTATTCGTATTGATGATATTTATGAGAGTAGATTATGGTTTTTACCTTGCTTATTCATTTCAAATGTTTTGATTTGCGCATTGTTTAAACTTTTTAATAAATCTTTAGTAGCTTTATTTGCTGCAGGTCTTATATTTTCTTTAATAGGAATAGGATTAAATATAAAATATGACAAGTTGATATTACCATGGAGTATTGATGCTTCATTAATGATTTGTATTTTTATTATTGTTGCAATAATAATTAGAGAGAAGAATTTATTAAATATAATTCTCAAAAAGAAATTTGTTGTTTTATATTTTTTGCTATATATCCTATTTACATATCTGAATTTTCTATATAACAATAATAAACGTATTGATATATACGAGGCTGATTATGGGAATTATTTATATTTTTATATAACTAGTTTTACTGGAATTTTTATTGTATTAAAAATAGCATATAATATTGGCACAAATAAAATGTTAGAATTTTTTGGTAAAAATTCATTGATAATATTGTAACGAATTATATATATTTAACATTTGCATTCCAAATTGTAAAATATATCCCTCTTATATATAATGATACAATTACGAAAATAATTTCAGGCCTAATAGTTACATTATTATGTATTATAGCTTCTATTCCCACAAGCAAAATAATAAATAGATTTCTTCCATGGTCCATAGGGCGAATATAACAGAGAATAATTATGAAAATAGGAATTTTATTTGATGATGCGGGATTTCAAAATATAGACTTCAGATATCCCGAGAATGGCAATCCAGGTATTGGAGGCACTCAATTTTGCTTTTTAATGTTAATACGTTACTATTCTAAAATTAATAAAACAGATGAATTAATTGTATATCATTTAAATTCAAATGATAGTAATAAATATTGGGAAAATATTACTCTTAAACATACGAGTCTTGAGGATTTTTCATTGGAATGTAAAAAGGATAATATCGATATAGCTTTGATCAGCATAAGCCGCCTAAAAATTTTAGAAAATCAATTATCTTTAAATTGTATAAAAACGATTGTTTGGGCTCATAATTTTCTGACTCAAGAGCTTTTGAATTTAACGCGTAAAAGTGAGATTGTAAAGAGAATAGTTTTTGTTGGAAAAGAACAATATGATAGATATATAGATGATGATATTATAAACAAATCTGTTTGCATCATGAATATATTCAATGCTAATTGCCCTGAATATCAAAGGGAATCACAATTGAAAAATATTGTAACATATACAGGTGCAATTGTAAAAGGTAAAGGTTTTCATGTTTTAGCAAGAGAATGGACTAATATATTAAAAGAAGTACCAGATGCAGAGCTATATGTTTTAGGAACAGGTAACTTATATGGTGGGAATATAAAAATGGGGAAATATGGTATTGCAAGCGAAGAATATGAAAAAGAATTTATTCCATACCTTTTAGATTCAGAAGGAAAGATTCTTCCTTCAATTCATTTTATGGGAATTTTAGGTAAAGAAAAGAACAAAATATATCAAAAAACCAAAGTAGGAATAATAAACCCTACTGCAAGAACAGAAATATGTTCCATCAGTGCCATAGAAATGGAAGCATGTGGAATTCCAGTAGTTTCAAAATTTCACAATGGAATGCCGGATGTCATCGAAAACAAACAAACAGGCCTATTACCCAAAAATAAAAAATCATTCCGAAAGAATGTAATCAAACTTCTGAAAGATAATCAGCTTAATATTTTATATAGTAAACAAGCTAAGACTTATGTAAACAAGAAATTTAATCCCAACCTCGGAATAAAATTATGGGAAAAAACATTTAATGATGTACATAATGATATATTACCAACATATAATCCTCCACAAAAAAATTATACAAATAATTTTAAATTTGCAAGAGTCATAAATAGATTTTTACGTTATCAATTAGGGCTAAGATTCTTACCCTCTCTTGCATGCTTAGAATGGAAAATCGTTAAACTTTTGAATCGTAAATAACATGATTAAATTAACCTTTGAAGGCGGATTAGGAAACCAAATGTTTCAGTACGCTTTTGGTAGATATGTAGAACAACTTTTTAATGAAACTGTTTATTTTGATATCTCAAAATATAAGTTTGAAAGTTCAGAAAACCGTGAATTTGAATTATTCTCTTTTAACATCAATCCTAATTGGAAAGAATTACCATTAAAGAAAAATCGCATATCAAGGTTAGGTTTCCAGTACATTTTATACTGCATGATAACAGCACCTTATATACTATTAAACTCGTATCTCGTAAAGAAAAATAAAAGGACAAGATTCAATAATCTATATCAAAAGCTAATCAACCTAATAGGATTTTATAGAGTACATTACGGAATGTATAAAAATCCACGTAAAAGTTTATTCCCAACAAAAACAATTCGAGGACATTGGTTCTGGCCTGAAATGGTAGAAAAAATAGATCCTATAATACGCAAAGAATTACAAGTTATTCGCCCGATATCTGAAAGCAATGCAAAGTTTCTATATCAAATTCAAAATTCGAATTCAGTTGGAGTACACATTAGAAGAGGAGATTATGTCAAACTTGGTTTAGTCGTCTGTGACATTCACTATTATGAAAGATGCATAAATAAAATGATTGAACTAGTTGAAAACCCAACTTTTTTTATATTTTCTGATGACATCCCATGGGTCAAGCAAAATCTAAAAACGAATCACGATACTAAACTAGTTTTTATCGACAACGATAATCCATCTCCAGAAGATATGCGTCTTTTATATAATTGCAATCATTTTATAATGTCCAATAGTACATTTAGTTGGTGGGGAGCATATCTCGGAAATTATCAAGAAAAAAAAGTAATTGTACCAGAATATTGGAGCATTAAAAAGAAAAAAAGTTCTTTAATCTTAGATAGCTGGATAATAGAACGCAACCTTTAATTATAAAAAACATACAATATGAAACTAGGAATTCTTACAACATATCATAGCTTTGAATATAACTATGGAGCTGCACTCCAAGGTTTTGCATTAGCTAAGCAATTACAATTGATGGGACATGAATGTTATGTCATTAATTATATTGGTAATGAATGGACACCTTCATCAAACACAATGCGAGATCGGTTAAACTATATTTTCAGTGGCGGTAATTTAACAATGAAAATATTACAACGCCTATATAAAAGAAAACGTATACAAAATCATAAAGTATTTCAGCTTTTTGTAGATAAAAATATACCTATATATAATCGAAATAATGCTTATCACTATACAGATCTCAAAAATATAGCAAAAGAATTCGATGGATTTATCTGTGGAAGTGATCAAATTTGGAATCCACTCATTCACAAAAGGAGCAATGATAAAGGATATTTCCTAGATTTCACAACCGAAAACCAGGTAAAAATTGCTTACGCACCAAGTATAGGTATAAATAAAATGCCAGAAGAATGTATTCCTGAATTTAAAAGACTAATTAGTAATTTTAAATATCTATCAGTTAGAGAAGAAAGTGGAGCAAAACTTATAAAAGAACTGACAGGACAAAAAGCTAAGGTTGTATTGGATCCAACATTATTACTTGAGCCACAAGAATATGAATCAATAACTACCCCTCTTAAATCTCCACATTTACCTGATAAATATATTCTTTGTTATAAATGGGGAGATATAAAAGAAACAAACGAAGAAATAAGAAGATTGAGTAAAAAGTTCAATTTACCAGTATTTGCGTTGCCGCTTTCTCGCACTGTTTATACAGATGGATATCCTATTCTATTTAATGCAGGTCCCAGTGAATTTATTTCTTTAATCAAAAATGCCACTTTACTTTGTACAGATTCTTTTCATGCAACAGTATTCGCGTTAATAAACAATACCCCATTTATCACATTTTGTAGAGAACGCCCCAAAAAAGAAATAAATATGAACAGTAGAATGATGAATCTACTAGAAAAATTAGACCTTGAGAGTAGAATGATTATGCCAGGTGAGCACTTTGACGATAATAAAATATTTAATATCAACTTTGAAAAAGCTAATAAAATATTAGTTGAATGCAGAAAAGATTCTTTTACCTATTTAACAAACGCATTGAATGGAAAATAATTCTAGGACAAAAAATTCTATTCAAAATATCACAACAAGTGTATTAGGAACTATCGTATGTGATGGTATAGATTTTATCGTACGCACAGTATTTATTTGGTATCTTGGAAAAGAATATCTTGGGTTGAATGGATTATTTAATAACATTCTTACTTTATTATCAATAACAGAGCTTGGAATTGGGACCTCAATAGTATATAATCTTTACAAACCAATCGCAGAAAACGATATTGAGAAAATAAAGTCCTATATGAAACTGTACAAGACTTGTTATACATTAATAAGTCTATTTATAGGTATTGTAGGTTTATGCTTGATTCCGTTTCTTGATTACTTTATGGCAGAAAAGCCTAATATACCAGAAAGTTATATAATTATATATCTATTTTTCCTCACAAATACATGTGTTTCATATTTGTTTACGTATAAAAGATCACTAATTATTGCAAATCAAAAATTATCAATTGTAAATATATATACTATGAAAATAAGATTCTATTCGAGTCTTATTCAAATTATAGTACTCATTTTATTTGCAAATTACTTACTTTATCTGACAATAATGGTTATCTGCACAATAGCTACAAATATTATTATTTCCAATAAATGTAATGCACTATATCCCTATATTAAAGGAACAGCTATTCCGCTCAAAAAGAATGAAATAAAATCTATGTTTAAGGATGTTAAAGCCATGTTCTTATACAGATTCTGTGACAATTTTATGTCAGGAACAGATAGTTTATTTATTTCTAAATTTATCAATATAGCAGTTGTTGGTCTTTATTCTAACTACACAGTCATAACTAATACAATACGCAACATAATGACTAAAATATTCGACTCTATAACCGCTAGTATTGGAAATTTAAATGCAACTGCCAATATAGAGAAAAAAAGAGAAATTTTTTTTATTCATAATTTTGCTGCATTTTGGTTAAATGCATTTTCTTCCATAGCAATATATTGTCTACTTCCATCATTTATAAAGATTTGGATAGGTGCATCATATTTACTCCCTGACAATACATTTATTCCTATAATCATATTGTTTTATCTAGTTGGTATTTTAATACCTGTATCTCAATATCGTTATGCAACAGGGTTATTTAGATATGGACAGATCAGAGCAATATTAATGCCATTCTTCAATATTGCATTTTCATATTTATTAGTATTAAAATATGGATTAGCTGGAATATTCTGGGGTACAATTATAGCAAGAATAATAACTCAAGTTTGGTTTGACCCATTAATTGTATTTAAATATAGTTTAGGTTCTGGATTAGTACGATTTTATAAAAAAAACATTTTTTACATCATCGTCGCATTAATTGCGGGAATTTTAACATATAAATTTATACAAATTGTGGAATTAAATAGTTCAATATTAAATTTTATAATAAAATCAATCATCTGTATTTTAGTTCCAAATTTATTTTTCTACATAGTCTTTTATAAGACAAAAGAATTTCAATTTATTAAAAATAAAATTTTCAAGAAATGAACATTTACGATAAAGATCTTTCAAAATGTATAGGATGTAATAATTGTGCAAACATTTGTACAAAGGGAGCTATTATTTTGGAAGAAAATCAAGATGGTTTTATATATCCCAAAATTGATTTAAATAAATGCACAAATTGTGGAATGTGTATAAAAAAATGTCCAATTGACCAACAAAATCCTTCATTCAAATTCACTCCTAAGATAAAAATCATTAAAGCTAAAAATTCAGAAACACTATTTGCAGGAAGTTCTGGTGGTTTTTTTCCTACAATTGCACAATATTTACTTAACAATGGATGGATTGTATATGGAGCTATTTATGATAACATTCAGAAAAAAGTAATTCACGTAAACACAGAAAATACCCCTCTCCATTTGATTTGTAGAAGTAAATACACACAAAGCTATTTAAATGATAGCTTCAAACAAATCCGCTCTTTATTAAAAACAGGGAAAGAAATTTTATTCGTCGGAACTCCTTGTCAAGTTGCAGCATTATATTTATATATTGGAGAACGACCACAAAATCTAATTACTTTAGATTTTATTTGTCACGGAGTAGCTAGTTCAGGATATTTTACAAAGATGATTGAACATTGGCAGAAAGAACAAAATAAGAATATTACAAATATTACATTTAGAGAAAAATTATTAGGTTGGAGACATCAAGTAATGAAAGCAACTTTTGATGATTCAACATATGCTATTAAAGATTATTCAAGCAATTATTATTATGCATTCACTCATAACTATAGCATACGAAAATGTTGCTTCAAATGTAATTTTCCACGCCGACATCAAGCAGATATTTCAATGGGCGACGCATGGCATAAAAAAGATAAAGAAGATACTGGATTATCCATAATTTCTATCAATACATTAAAAGGAGAGAAACTGTTTGCTTCTACAAAAAATCAATTCAACATTGAAGATGATTCTATTGATTCTTGGAATATTAATGATGCATATCACAACTATAATCCTAAAAAATATGACATATTCTTTAAGCAGTATAAAAGAATGAATATAGAAGACCTGAATAAATGGCTAAATAAAAAGCAACATATAGAAAAATATATAGATCATACTAGAGTTCTTCTTGGAAAATTTAAACAGAAACTTATTCACTTAATTTCGTCATTCCTTAGCTTATAGGATACTAACTTTCAAATATTCATTATGCCACAAAAGAATATTCAATCAAAATTGTATCTTCTATATCTATTTTTTCTCCCCATGGGAAGATTAATAGACTTAGGTTTGCCAGAAGTATTTCAAAAATATTTATTTCAAAACTTCTGTCTATTTTTCTTTGCTATTGGATTTATAATTATGCTTATTAATAACAATAAAATAATTCTGACTTTACCAACAATAATACATAAATGGAAAAACCTATATATTTTTCAGGTTATTTATTCACTTATTGCAGCATGCTTACTATATATTCCTCTAGGAGATTTAAATGGAGAAGATACTCTTAAAGCGAGTATTGGTGGAATCGTATTTTGGCTTATCGTTTTATGCCATATATTCTATAATTATTATGGTATAACACAATTAATAACAGTAAAACAGTTTATTTCAATACTACATAAAAGTACAATAGTATTATTAATTATCGGATATCTTCAATTTTTTACAATCAATATTGGAGGAATATTTGCAACTATATACATAGCAATAAGTAAAATCATAATTCTTTTACCAATCGAACGTTTAAATAGAGGAGTTGTATTTTTTGGGACTGAACCTTCCTCATCCTCCTTAATATTGGTATATATTATTCCAATGATTATTTCATTAATCATTAAACCTTTTAATACGACTAAACGCTGGATTGAATTTCTATATATAATATTATTTATCCCATTATTTATCACTTCTGATAGTAGTACAGTTCTTATTATCCTATTAATGTTAATCACTACAACAATAGTAATTATTACAAAAAAGAGAATTATTTACAAACTTTTACTAATAGGTTCATTCTTAATAGGTGCTATCATAGCATTTTCTTACGGTACAGGCAGTATAAAAAAAGATTCAAATTACACGTCGAATACTTCGTCCTTAAAATATTTAATTTTCACTAAAATCCAAGATACAGAGAATCTTTCTACAATAATGAGAAGTAGCACTATCATTAATGACATGCGTATATTCATGGATTTTCCTCTTTTAGGAGTTGGCGATGGTATTCAAGGATATTTTTACAATGAAAATATTCCAAGAGAATTTCTAATATCCCCAGAAGTAACAGATGCTTATAATGGAAAATCAGGTATCATAGATGGTGGTGGCGCATTCTTTCCATGCTTCCTTTCTGCCTATGGAATATTAGGGCTATTTTTCTTAATTCCCCTAGTAAAAAAATATTTATATTTTTTCAAGTTAAATTGGAAAAATCTCAACAATTTCGACATAATGTTAATGCTGTTTTTAATTGTTTTTTCTTCTTCCGCGTGGTTCAGCTTAGGAATAAGACAAAATTTTCCTGTAATATTAATGCTTGTACTTCCACTAGCCTCGTCAAATCTAAATATACATAAAAACAATCAGAATTGAATTTAACAATAACAATCTCTATACATGAAACCTGTCAGAATATTATACATTAATGGTGGACTAATGAACCGTGGAGGTATAGAATCATATATGATGAACTATTACCGGAATTTTGACCGCGAGAAACTCCAGATAGATTTTATCGTCCACAACGCAGGAGGATCTGGCTATTATGACGACGAAATTAAAAAATTAGGAGGTAATATCTATGTGGTACCTCAAAAAAGCAAACATCCACTTACATATCCTTCTTATTTAAAGAAGATTTTTAAAGATAATAATTATAAGATTATTCATACACACATGGATGCGATGGGTACTTGGGTGTTGAAAATAGCTAAAGAATGTGGAATACCTGTTCGGATAGCCCACAGTCATAATACTCAACATCTGACTACCAACCCTATTAAATTATTTTTCTTAGAACAAGCTAGAAAAAAGATAAATTTATATGCAACGCATAGAATGGCATGTTCTGAAGCGGCAGGAAACTGGCTTTTCGGCAACGCTCCATATCAAATAATCAGAAACGCCATTGATTTAGATAAATTTGTATTCTCGCCTGCTACTAGAGAAAGTGTAAGAAAAGAATGGGGAGTCAAAGAAGATGAGTTTCTTATCGGACATGTAGGACGCTTTGACACCCAAAAGAATCATACATTCTTAATAGAGGCCTTCTATAAGATTCATCAAAAACTTCCCAACACAAAGTTAATGCTCATTGGAGAAGGTATGTTGATGTCTAAGATTAAAGATAAAGTAGAAAGACTAGGTTTAAAAGACAGCACAATATTCACTGGATCAAGAAATGACGCCAGCCTATTCTATAATGCTTTTGACTTGTTTGTTTTACCATCATTATTTGAAGGACTTGGAATAGTAGCTATCGAAGCTGAAATAAGTGGTTGTACGACTTATCTATCTGACCAAATACCACAAGATGCAAAAATTGCTCAAAATGTATCTTTCTTACCACTTGACACAAATACATGGACAGATAAAATAATTGCCTATGCTTCCCAGAAAAACATACGACAACAAGCTTTATTCGATATCTACAAATCAGGATATGATATAAAAACAGAAGCTCAGAAACTCCAAGACATATATTTAGATCTATGGAAAAACAGTTAAAAAAAATTCTTTTTATCACCAATATTCCAGCACCCTACCGAATAGACTTTTATAACGAATTAGGTAAATATTATAACCTTACAGTCTTATTCGAGGCTAAAAGAGCACCAGGGATTACATTCAACTGGAAAGAAGATGCAATAAAAAACTTCAAAGCCATATTTCTTAAAGAAGGAAATATTGAAGAAAAGAAAATAGATTGGAGCGTTTTTAAATATATCAAATCTCTTAAATATGACAGAATAGTAGTCACAAATTATGCCTATGCAACCGAAATGATGGCGCTGCTTTCTATCAAATTAAGAAAGATTCCATACTATTATGAATTGGATGGAGCAATGGCTAATTATCATGAAGCAAAAATAAAACGCTTCATCAAAAGATTTTTCCTTTCGGGAGCTAAAGGGTATATAAGTCCAAGCAAGATATCAGACGAATATATTAAATTTTATGCAGGAAGTAAATCTAAGATTTACAGATATCCCTTCACTTCATTAAAAGAATCTGATATTCTGCAAAATCCTGTAACTTATCAAGAAAAAGCAGATATAAAAAAGCAACTGAATATTACTGAAAACAAGATAATATTAGCTATCGGACAGTTTATACCACGAAAAGGATTCGATATCCTACTGAAAGCATCCCAACATATAAATAAAGAAGTAGGCATTTACATTGTTGGAGGAAAGCCAACTCCTGAATATCTCAAAATGCAGCAAGAAATGAATCTTACAAATGTACATTTTGAAGGATTCAAAACGAAACAAGACTTGTCTTTATATTTTAAAGCGGCTGATATTTTTGTGCATCCGACGAGAGAAGACATTTGGGGATTGGTTATCAACGAGGCAATGGGATATGGCCTTCCAATAATTACAACAAATAAATGTGTGGCAGGAATGGAATTACTTCCTTCCGAATGTATCATAGATACTGAAAACGTGGAACAATTATCTAACAGCATAAATAAGCTGTTGGCTGATGAAAATTTATGCAAAGAACTCTCAAAAGAAAATCTTGAGAAAATTAAAGAATATACCATCGAAAAGATGGTTATTGCACACCAACAATTTTTATAATTGACTCACGATGAAATCAATCTGCATTATAGGACAATTTCCTCCCCCAATTCATGGCCTTTCTAAAGCTATTGAGACTTTATATAATTCTCACCTGAAAGATAAATATCGGTTTCACAAAATAGATATTACAAATAACAAGAACATTTTAAAGAATCTGTGGAAAATATTAGTCTCTCACAATGATTTATACTATTTCACAATATCACAAACTAAAGGTGGAAATTGGAGAGACCTATTAATATTAAAACTCATTGCATGCAAAAAAAAGAAATGCATTATCCATCTTCACGGAGGATATTACAGACATCTAATTGAGGAAAATTGTGGAAATTTACAACGCAAGCTCAATTATGCTTTAATAAAGAAACTGGATGGATGCATTGTGCTTGGGAATATGCTACAAAGTATATTTAAAGGCATGATTGACGATTCCAAAATCTTTACAGTTCCTAATTGTGTAGATAATGAATATTTACTTCCACAGTATTTGATAGAGAAAAAAACAAATGATATTGAAAACAACACTACATTACATATCTTATATTTAAGTAATTTTATTGAATCAAAAGGATTTAAAGATGTTTTGAATTTAGCAGTAATAGCTAGAAAAAACACAAAAAAAAATTTACATTTCCACTTTGCCGGAAAGTTTTTCAAAGAAGAAGATCACATTTTTACACAAAACTTCATTCAGCAAAATCAATTACAAGAATACGTAACTTTTCATGGCATTGTTTCTGGAAAAAATAAGAAAGAGTTGTTACAGCAATGCCATATTTTTATCTTACCCACCCGCTATCCAAATGAAGGACAGCCTATTTCCATCTTAGAGGCGATGGGCAATGCCATGGGTATTATTACTACCAATCATGCCGGTATTCCGGATATTACAAAAGATAAAGTTAATGGATTAGTCGTGGATAAGAACAATATAAACCTAAATGAAATCTATGATTACATACAATATCTAAATCAAAATAGAAATGTACTTAAAAGCATTGCAAGCAAAAACTATCAGACTGCAATTACACAATATACAGAGTCACAATACATTTCAAATTTAGACAGAGTATTTCAAACGGTCTTAAACAAATGAAAACGACAGATTTATCTTCTTTTACAACAGGTAATTTTGACAAGGGGGCTGGATTCATCAAACAGACACTATGGTATTTTACAAATGCATTGTTAGTCCGTGCGTCATGGAATCCATTTATGGGAATCAAAATAGCATTGCTTAAAGCTTTTGGAGCAAAAATAGGAAAAGGTCTTGTCATCAAAAATAATGTATGTATAAAATTTCCATGGAAAATAACCATTGGTGACAATGTCTGGCTAGGAGAATATGCCTGGATTGATAACCTAGATTACGTAACTATTGGGAATAATGTCTGTATTTCGCAAGGAGCATTACTATTGACTGGAAATCATGACTATACCCGTTCCTCTTTTGACTATAGGAATGCACCTATCAAAATAGAGGACGGTGCTTGGATTGGCGCCAAGACTGTTGTGTGCCCAGGTGTAATAGTAAATAGCCATGCCATCCTTACTGTGGGTTCTATCGCAACTAAATCCATGGAAGAATATGGAATTTATCAAGGCAATCCAGCTAAGTTGATAAGAAAAAGAATATTCAAATAATCAATTTGCTAATGAATCGCATCATTCTTACCAACTACTACAACTACTACTTAAATGGTGTGAAAGACATAGCAATACACGAGATATCTTCAGAAGAGACTAAGCAAATTTAAAGACACAATACAATGCAAAATCACGTAGTAATTATGGCAGGCGGAATCGGCAGCCGGTTCTGGCCCATGAGCGTACCGGAATATCCCAAACAGTTCATCGATGTGATGGGCGTAGGGAAATCACTGATACAACTAACCGCAGAACGTTTTGAAGGAGTGTGCCCGAAAGAAAACTTTTGGGTAGTTACCTCCGAGAAGTATGTCGGCATCGTAAAGGAACAGTTGCCGGAGATTCCGACACAGCACATTCTGGCAGAACCGGAAGCCAGAAATACGGCTCCCTGCATCGCGTATGCATGCTGGAAAATCAAAAAGCAGTATCCGGACGCAAACATCGTGGTCACCCCTTCGGATGCGCTGGTACTGGACAAGGAAGAGTTTAAACGGTGCATCAGACAGGCGCTGGAATTCACGGCCTACTCGGAAGCCATTGTCACACTGGGAATGAAACCGACACGCCCGGAAACGGGATATGGATACATTGCCGCAACCGGAGAAGGACAGAACGGAATCTACAAGGTAGAGGCGTTCAAAGAGAAGCCGAACCTGGAAACGGCACAGAAATACGTGGCACAGGGAAATTATTTCTGGAATGCGGGTATCTTTGTATGGAATGTGCAGACCATTACCCAGGCCATCGAGAAATATGCCCCGCAGATTGCCGAAGTGATGGAGAAGATGGCGCCGGATTTCTACACGGAAAAGGAAACGGAGACCTTGAAAGCGGACTTCCCTACCTGCGAAAAGGTGTCCATCGACTATGCCGTGATGGAAAAAGCGGAAGGTATCCATGTACTTCCTGCGGAATTCGGATGGAGCGACCTGGGAAGCTGGGGCTCGCTGCACGGGCTGTTGCCGCAGGATGAAAACGGGAATGCCCAAGTGGGTAATCACGTAAAATTGTTCGACTGCCGGAACTGCGTGGTACACGTGGCCGACGAAAAGAAGGTGGTACTGGAAGGTCTGGACGGCTTTATCGTAGCGGAAAAAGACGGAAGGCTGCTGGTATGCCGACTGGCAGAGGAACAACGCATCAAAGAGTTTTCACAGGCATAATTTATAAACCTCATTTTTATTTTTACATGGAAAGAAAAGTAGCATTAATCACAGGTATTACGGGTCAGGACGGATCGTTCCTGGCTGAATTCTTATTGGAAAAAGGTTATGACGTGCACGGCACCATCCGCCGCTCGTCTGTGGATTTCCGCGAACGTATCGCGCACCTGGAAGGAAAACCGAACTTCCACTTGCACTATGCGGACCTGACGGACTCCATGAGTATGTTGCAGGTAGTGAGCAAGGTGCGCCCCACAGAAATTTACAACCTGGCTGCACAAAGCCACGTACAGGTGAGTTTCGACTCTCCTGAATTTACGGCCAACGTGGATGCTACAGGGGTACTCCGTGTATTGGAAGCCGTACGTCTGTGTGGACTGACAGAGACTTGCCGCATCTATCAGGCATCTACTTCGGAACTGTATGGAAAGGTGGAAGAAGTGCCGCAGAACGAGAACACTCCGTTCCAT
>ERZ773136.859-NODE-859-length-32528-cov-10.810704_pt1 | contig 32528 bp, 28 predicted proteins | sample MGYA00580855_ERZ773136 | MGnify/ENA primary metagenome ERZ773136 (study PRJEB29015, sample SAMEA2737860) | human gut metagenome | biome: human gut; feature: human-associated habitat; material: faeces | place: China | collected 2012 ... | reverse complement strand
CCAGCACCGTCAGCGCCGCCCGGGCCGTCTCCTCCCCGCCGGGGCCGCAGCGCAGCACCGCGGCGGCGTTTTGCAGACCGCCGGGGCAGAGAATATCCAGCAGGCTGCCCAGCAGGGCGAGGCGCAGCGGCAGGACGGGGTATGATGTTATGTCTACCTGTTTCGCCAGCGAAAGGAGGTAAACATCGGCGCAGATACAGCGGCGGACACCGGAGTCATACAGCTGACGCAGGCAGCGCAGAGCACGGCGGCGGGCGAAATAGCCCCTCCCCACAGAAAGATAATGGAGTGGCAGACCCTCCACCGTTATGCGGGAAAGCACTGTCTTTTGGCCCTGCGTCATGTAAACGATCATGCGGTTTCCCTTCTCCCCCGGCGGTATGCAAAAAAAATGCTGTTCCATTCTATGGAACAGCATTTTCAATATGTCATTATTTACCAAGCTTTGATGTAGCCCGCCAGGTAGTTCAGCGGGTTCTGGTACACGATCTTGCTCACACCGTTGACCACGGTGGTGGTGCGGACCTCATAATGCAGGTGCGGGCCGGTGGAGGCGCCGGTGTTTCCGGTGACGCCGATCACGGTACCCTGCGAGACAGTCTGGCCCTGTGACACCTTCACCACGCTCAAATGGGCATACAGGGTGGTCAGGCCGCCGCCGTGGTCAATGACCACATAGTTGCCGTAACCGCCGCCCCAACCGCTGGTATTGGTGAGGATCACCTTACCGCTCTTGACGGCATATACGCTGCTGGTATAGGACACATTGCAGATATCCACACCCTTGTGGTTGGTGCTGCCGAAACCGCCGGGGGCCACGCGGGAGCCGACGGGCGAGCTGATCTTTTTACTGGTGCTGACGGGCCAGATAAAGCCCTCGTTGCTGGGCACCACGTCGGAGTCGGCGATCAGCCGCTCGAGCTGCGCGTCGATCTCATCAGCCGCCTTTGCCTCCGCGTCATGCAGCTGCTCCAACGCTTTCTGGTCGGCGGCATACTCGTTCATCAGCTTGGTGGTCTCGTCCAGCTTGCCCTGCAGCTCGTCCTGCTGCTCACTCAGCTGGGTCTCCTTGGCCTCCATCTCCGCCTTCTCGGCCTTGATGTTCTCCCGCGTCTCCTGCAGGGCGGAGATAATGCTCTTGTTGTACTCCGCCACCTCGTTGACGAACTCCATGCGGTTCAGCAGGTCGGCCATGCTGGTGGCCTTGAACAGCACCGACAGATAGCTTAGGCTGCCGCGTTCTTCCTCCTCACGGACCTGCTGGCAGAACAGTGTGTACTGCTCCTCCTCCAGCAGCTCATACCGGGCGATCTGCGCCGCGGCGTCGTCGATCTGGTTCTGGGTGTCATCGATCTGCTCCAGCAGCAGCTGGTTCCGCTGGTCCAGCAAATTCTTGGTGGCCATCACGTCGTTCTTCTTGGCCTTGGCCGCGGCGATCTGCTTCTCCAGTTCCTTCAGCTTTTCCTGCTGCTCCTTCTTTTTCTGTTCCAATGCGGCCACCTGTGCCGCCTTGCGCTGCTCCTCCTCCAGCTCAGCCTCGGTCTTGGTCGCATAAGCCGGTCGGACGGACACGGCGGCGACCGCACCCAGCAGCATCAGCAGTGCCAGCACGGCGCACAGAATACGTTTCGGTTTCTTCATGCAAGCGCTCCTTTCTTTACACCCGGAGGAACCGGCGTATGGCGGTCAGGCTGCCGCCCACACCTACCAGAATACCCGTGCCCAGGAACACCAGGGCCACGAACTGCCATATTCTCGTAAACGGCACCACGTTCAGTATCTGCAGGCTGTCGGAGTTAGCGATGCCCTGCGCCACGGCGGCATACAGCCCCCATTGCAGGCCAAAGGCGATCACCGCGCTGAACAGGCCCAGCAGCAGTCCCTCATACACAAAGGGCCAGCGGATGAACCCGTTGGTGGCACCCACCATCTTCATGATGGCGATCTCGTCCCGCCGGTCAAATGTCGTCAGCTTGATGGTGTTGCTGATGATGAACACCGACACCAGCAGCAGTATGGCGATCAGCGCGACAGAGATGACGCCGGCCACGTTGCGGACTGTGGTAAAGCCGTTGGCCACAGCCTCGTCAGCGCGGGCCTTGGCAATGCCGGGGATATTGTCCACTGCGGTCCTTGTCTCCATGATTCGGTTCGGATCCGTGACGTGTATCACAAACCGATGGCGGAACACCGTGGCGTCCAGGTCGCCGTACACACCGCCGTCATCGTACTTCTCCACGTAGGCGTCCCGGGCCTCCGTCCGTGAGACGAAGGTACAATCAGCCACGTTCTCCGTGCTCTCGATCTGCGTTTGCAGGGCCCGGGCCTCGCTCTCCTCCAGCGTCTCGTCCACGAAGGCCACGATGGCGTTCTCCTGCTGTAGGTCCGCCAGGTTTTCGTTGGCATTGTAGGCCACCAGCGTGAATGTGCCCATAATGAGCAGGCACGCCACGGTAACGCCGATGGCGGCGAAGGACATGAACCCGTGGGAGAACATATTGCCCGCGCCTTCTTTGACGAAAAATTTAAAATCGTGCTTCATATCACACCTCGTAGCTGCCCAGGCCGTCGCCGATGACCTGCCCGTCGTTCAGCAGGATGATCCGCTTGTTGAAGTGGTTGACCAGGCCCCTCTCGTGGGTCACCACGATCACCGTGGTCCCCAGGGCGTTGATGCGCTCCAGCAGCGTCATGATCTCCAGCGACCGGCCCGGATCCAGGTTGCCGGTGGGCTCGTCCGCCACGATGGTGCTGGGGTTATTCACCAGCGCCCGGGCAATGGCCACACGCTGCTGCTCACCGCCGGAAAGCTGGTCGGGATAGCTGTTCTCCTTGTCCGCCAGCCCCACCAGCTCCAGCACATAGGGAATGCGGTTCTTCAGCTCCCGCGGAGACGCCCCCACCGCCCGCATGGCCAGCGCCAGGTTGTCCCGCACGGTCTTATTGCCGATCAGGCGGAAGTCCTGGAAGATCACGCCGATCGTCCGGCGCATATAGGGGATCTGTTTTTCAGCGATGCGGCTCATGGAAAAGCCGTTGACCATCACGCGGCCGGCGGTGGGCACCACCTCACCGGTCATCAGCTTGATGATGGTGGACTTACCGGAGCCGGAGGGCCCCACCAGAAAGACGAATTCTCCGTCGTCCACGGTAAAGGAAACGCCCTTTAACGCGCGCGTCCCGTTGTCGTATACCTTCTCTGCGTCTATTAAACGAATCATAGCAGCGCTCCTGTCCGTCAAAATGCAACATATTGTGGCCAAATACGACCACAAATACCATTATATATAAATAGTTACAAAATGGCAACAGGAAAGATATGAAAATATTTTGAATTTGCCCCGCCGCGCATTGCTTGTTCTTTAGACGGTCCTCCCACCCCAAAAGTTCCTAAAAAAGGAAGTTTCTGCGGCATCGCGCAAAAAGAGCGCCCCACAGGGCGCTCTTTTTGCTGTATATGTACTTATGCGTCGATGCCGCGGCTGGTCAGATACTTCTTGACCATCAGGGCGACCTTGAAGGTGATGGCGTCATCGAACTCCCGCAGATCCAGGCCGGTCAGCTTCTTGATTTTCTCCAGACGATAGACCAGCGTGTTTCGGTGGACAAACAGCTTACGCGCCGTCTCGGATACGTTCAGGTTGTTCTCAAAGAACTTGTAGATGGTGAACAGCGTCTCCTGGTCCAGCGCATCGATGGGATTCTTCTTGAACACCTCCTGCAGGAACATCTCGCACAGGGTGGTGGGCAGCTGATAGATCAGCCGGCCAATACCCAGATTTTCGTAGTTGATGACGTAGCGCTCCGTATCGAACACCTTGCCGACCTCGATGGCGATCTGGGCCTCTTTGTAGCTCTTGGCCAGGTCACGCAGATGCAGGGCCAGGGTGCCGATGCCCACGAACACGCGGCTCTCTCCATCGGCGCGCAGGGCCTCCTCGATGCGGAGAGCCACCTCCTCCATATCCTTGGCGGTGGCATCCTCCCCCATCTGGTGGATCAGCGCCACGTCGTGCTCACCTACGCTCAGTACAAAGTCGTTCTGCCGGTCAGGGAACAAGCCCTGCACCACATCTACGGGCACGGTGTCCAGCCGATCGTCCACCGGGCGCACCACGAACACGCCGCGGGCCACCTCGGCATCCACGTGCAGCTCCTTGGCCCGCATATAGATGTCACTGATGAGGATGTTATCGGAAATGATGTTCTTGATGAAGGAGCCCTTGTCGTGCTTCTCTTCATAGTAGTTTTTGGCGGCGTTCAGCGCCACGGCGGCCATAGAGCACACCGTGCGGCTCATGCTGTCATCGCCGGTGGCGAACACGGCATAGTCAAAGGTGTTGCCCCAGCTGGGCAACGCCTTGAAGCACTTGCCCTCCAGCGCCACGCAGGTGCCGTCCGCCGAAACGATAGGCTCCACATATTTGCTCCATCGCTTGCCAATGGCCGTCAGCTCACTGCAAGCGATAACGGTGCCCTCGGCATCGATCACGCCGATGGTACGGTCGGTGGTCTCTTTGAATTGGAGTACAGAGTTCTGAAAAATTCTGCCGGACATAACGTGATCCTCCCGCAAATCCCGCGACGGTACTTTGTGCAATCTGCTCAGTCGTTGCTCCTATTATATCGTCATAATCACGATTTTGCAAGCGTTTTTTTCTCTTTTCCACAAAAAACTTGTTGCGTTTTTTGCGGTTATGTCAAAAAAATCACAGACCACATGCACGGTATAACGCTAATATCTCCTCCGCGCGCAGCAAACGGTACGCTCCGGCGGCCAGAGAATCCTCCAACACCAGCGGTCCCATGGACAGCCGCTTCAGATACAGCACCGGCGCGCCGCGGGCTGCCAGCATCCGCTTGACTTGGTGGAATTTCCCCTCCCGCAGCGTCACGATACACACGCGGTCAGGCAGAACCTCCAGCCCGGCAGGCAGGCATTCCAGCCCGTCCCCCAGCGTCATCCCGCGGGCAAATGCCTCCGCATCCGCCGCTGACAGTTCACCGTCCACCCGGGCAAAGTAGCGTTTTTCCACGTGGTATTTAGGACTCAGCAGCCGGTGGGCCAGTTCTCCGTCGTTGGTCAGCAGCAGCAAGCCCTCCGTGTCCTTGTCCAGCCGCCCCACCGGAGCAAGGCCGATACGGCGCAGCTCCGGCGGCAAAAGGTCCAGGACCGTGGGCTGCTTTCTGTCCTCGGTGGCGGTGAGGACGCCGGCGGGCTTATGCAGCATAACATAGGTAAAGCGGCAGAGGGAGATGGTCTCGCCGGCTACGGTGACGACTGCCACGGCCGGGTCCAGCTTGTCCTCGGCGGAGGCGGCAAGCCGGCCGTCAACACGCACCAGGCCCTGCCGTACCAACGCTTTCACCTCCCGGCGGGACCACTTCCCAGTGCCCGCCAGCAGCTTGTCGAGACGCTCCATAGGCCGCCTCCTTTCGGATTTTTACCCTATGATAGCATATTCTCATCAGATTGAAAATAGGTAATTATGAGGTGATGAATATGATGATATTACATATATCCAAACGGCGCATTGCCGTTATGGCGGTGTCATTTATGGTGATCGCTGCCGTAACCGTGGTGTTAGCCGGGTGCTTCTCTGACAAGGAAAATACCATTACACTTACCGACTCCGCAGAAATGGCAGACTATTTACAGCAGTTGGGCTGGCAGGTGGAGCCTGATCCGATCGAGACGCTGGACCTTCAGCTTCCCCAGACCCTGGGCGACACCTGGGGCGACTACGCCGCCATGCAGGCCGAACAGGGCCTCCCCTTTGCAGACTTTGCGGGACAGCCGATACGGCGCTACACGTTCCGCATCACCAACTATCCCGGAATGGACGGGGGCGTGCAGGCCAACCTGTACCTGTGCGGTGATACGCTTATCGGCGGGGACGTTGTGGCCACCGGGAAGGGCGGCTTCCAGCACGGACTGACATATCCCGCGGTATAGAGCGCAAATTAGAATACATTTTGACATATCTCGTCAGAATTATACAAATTGTTTTCGAACATTGGCAAAAAAGAGGAAGCCTTACGGCTTCCTCTTTTTAATTGGCTTTGTCCCTGTGGGGTCAGATTACTCGTCGATCTCGATGACGACGCCGGAACCCACGGTACGGCCACCCTCACGGATAGCGAAACGCAGACCGTTCTCGATAGCGATGGGGGTGATCAGCTCGACCTTCATGTCGACGTTATCGCCGGGCATGCACATCTCGGTGCCCTCGGGCAGGGTGATGACGCCGGTCACGTCGGTGGTACGGAAGTAGAACTGGGGACGATAGTTATTGAAGAAGGGGGTGTGACGGCCGCCCTCGTCCTTGGTCAGAACGTAGACCTGGCCAACGAACTTGGTGTGGGGATGAATGGAACCGGGCTTGGACAGGACCTGGCCACGCTCGATCTCGGTCTTGGCAACACCACGCAGCAGGGCGCCGATGTTATCGCCGGCCTCAGCGTAATCCAGCAGCTTGTGGAACATCTCGATACCGGTAACGGTGGTCTCGCGCTTCTCATCGGACAGACCGACGATCTCGACCTTCTCGTTCAGGTTCAGCTTACCACGCTCCACACGGCCGGTAGCCACGGTACCACGGCCGGAGATGGTGAACACGTCCTCGACGGGCATCAGGAAAGGCATATCCTCCTTGCGGTCGGGAGTGGGGATCCAGCTGTCAACAGCGTCCATCAGCTCCTTGATGCAGGCATACTCGGGAGCGTTGGGATCGGTGGACTCGGAAACCAGAGCGTTCAGAGCAGAGCCACGGATGATGGGGGTCTCGTCGCCGGGGAAGCCGTAGAAGTCCAGCAGCTCGCGAACTTCCATCTCGACCAGCTCCAGCAGCTCCTCATCGTCGACCTGGTCGCACTTGTTCAGGAAGACCAGCACGGAGGGCACGTTCACCTGACGGGCCAGCAGCAGGTGCTCACGAGTCTGAGCCATGGGGCCGTCGGAGGCGGCGATGACCAGGATAGCGCCGTCCATCTGGGCAGCACCGGTGATCATGTTCTTGATATAGTCGGCGTGGCCCGGGCAGTCAACGTGCGCATAGTGACGCTTGGCGGTCTCATACTCCACGTGAGCGGTGTTGATGGTAATACCACGCTCGCGCTCTTCGGGAGCCTTATCGATGGAAGCGTAATCGGTGTACTCAGCACCGCCCTGCAGAGCCAGATACTTGGTGATAGCGGCGGTCAGGGTGGTCTTACCATGGTCGATGTGACCGATGGTGCCGATGTTAACGTGGGGCTTAGTTCTCTCAAATTTCTGCTTAGCCATTTGAAATGATCCTCCTTAACATTTTTGTATCGTGTGTGGGGCAGCGTTACAATCTAACACTGCCATTTTACAGTATTTTGGTGGGAAAATCAATCGTAAAATACGGTTTTAGAAATTTTCCCGGCCGGTACGCTTGGCGATCAGCTTCTCCTGCAGGCCCTTGGGCAGCTCGATATAGTGGCTGGGCTCCATGGTGTACTGACCACGGCCCTGGGTGCGGGAACGCAGGTCGGTGGCATAGCCGAACATCTCGGCCAGCGGCACGAACGCGTCGATCTGCTGGGCGCCGGAACGCATCTCATAGCCCTGGATCTGTCCGCGCCGGGCATTCAGGTCGCCGATCACATCGCCCATGTACTCGTCGGGGACGATGACACAGACCTTCATAATGGGCTCCAGCAGCGTGGGATCCGCCTTACGCATAGCCTCTTTGAAGGCCATGGAACCGGCGATCTTGAACGCCATCTCGGAGGAGTCCACCTCGTGATAGGAACCGTCGAACAGGGTGACCTTGACATCCACCACGGGATAGCCGGCCACGGTACCGGAGAGCATGGCGCCCTGGATACCGGCATCGATAGCGGGGATATACTCCTTGGGGATGGCGCCGCCCACCACGGCGTTGACAAACTCGTAGCCCTTACCGGACTCGTTGGGCTCCACGTGGATCTTCACATGACCGTACTGGCCCTTACCGCCGGACTGGCGGGCATACTTGGTATCCTGATCCACAGCCTTGCGGATGGTCTCCTTGTACGCCACCTGAGGCGCGCCCACATTGGCCTCCACCTTGAACTCGCGCAGCAGGCGGTCCACGATGATCTCCAGGTGCAGCTCGCCCATACCGGCGATGATGGTCTGGCCCGTCTCCTCATCGGTATAGGTGCGGAAGGTGGGGTCCTCCTCGGCCAGCTTGGCCAGAGCGACGCTCATCTTCTCCTGACCGGCCTTGGTCTTCGGCTCGATGGCCACGCGGATCACAGGCTCCGGGAACTCCATGGACTCCAGGATGATGGGATGCTTCTCATCACACAGGGTGTCGCCGGTGGTGGTATTCTTCAGGCCCACCACGGCGGCAATATCACCGGAGTAGACGGACTCGATATCCTCGCGGTGGTTGGCGTGCATCTGCAGGATGCGGCCCATACGCTCGCGCTTGCCCTTGGTGGCATTGAGGACCGAGGAACCGGTGGTCAGCGTGCCGGAGTAGACACGGAAGAAGCTCAGGCGGCCCACATAGGGGTCGGTCATGATCTTGAACGCCAGGGCTGCAAACGGCTCGTCATCGGAGGACTTGCGCTCCTCTTCCTCGTCGGTCTTGGGGTTGACACCCTTGATGGCCGGCACGTCGGTGGGGGCGGGCATATAATCCACGATGGCGTCCAGCAGCTTCTGCACGCCCTTGTTGCGATAGCTGGAGCCGCAAACCACGGGCACCATCTCCACGGCACAGGTGGCCTGGCGGATGGCGGCGCGGATCTTGGCGGTGGGGATCTCCTTCCCCTCCAGATACAGCTCCATGATCTCATCATCGAACATGGAGACCGCATCCAGCAGCTTCTCGCGGTACTCGTTGGCAAGGTCGACCATATCCTCGGGGATAGGCTCCACGCGCATATCCTTGCCTAACTGATCGTAATAGATATCGGCATCCATCTCCACCAGGTCGATGATACCCTTGAAGGTATCCTCCTTCCCGATGGGCAGCTGGATGGGGACGGCGTTGGCCTTCAGCCGGTCGTGCACCATGTCCAGCACGTGATAGAAATCCGCGCCGGTGATGTCCATCTTGTTGACGTAGATCATCCGGGGGACATGGTAGTGATCGGCCTGACGCCACACAGTCTCGGACTGGGGTTCCACACCGCCCTTGGCACACATGACGGTGACAGACCCGTCCAGCACACGCAGAGAACGTTCCACCTCAACAGTGAAGTCCACGTGGCCCGGGGTGTCAATGATGTTGATACGCGTCTGGGGGAACTGATCCTTGGAGCCCTTCCAGTAGCAGGTGGTCGCGGCGGAGGTGATGGTGATACCACGCTCCTGCTCCTGCTCCATCCAGTCCATGGTAGCGGTACCCTCGTGCGTCTCACCCAGCTTGTAGTTCACGCCCGTGTAGTACAGAATACGCTCTGTGGTCGTGGTCTTGCCTGCATCGATGTGTGCCATGATGCCGATATTTCTTGTGTTTTCCAGTGTAACCTTTCTCGGCATACCGTTCTCCTTTTTGTGTCGTTGGTATGATTACCAGCGGAAGTGGGCGAAAGCCTTGTTGGACTCCGCCATCTTGTGGGTGTCCTCGCGCTTCTTCACGGCAGAGCCGGTGTTGTTGGCGGCGTCCATGATCTCGCCGGCCAGGCGCTCGGCCATGGTGCGCTCACCGCGGGCGCGGGAGTAGTTGGTCAGCCAGCGCAGACCCAGGGTCTGACGACGGGCGGGACGAACCTCCATGGGGACCTGATAGGTGGCACCGCCCACACGGCGGGCCTTGACTTCCAGGCTGGGCATGATGTTTTCCATCGCCTGGGTGAACACTTCCAGAGGATCCTTCTCGGTCTTGTCCTTGATGATGTCAAAGGCACCGTAAACGACCTTCTGGGCGACGCCCTTTTTACCGTCCAACATGATGCTGTTGACCAGCTTGGTCACCAGCACGGAGTTGTACATAGGATCGGGCAAGATCTCTCTCTTGGGAACATTACCTCTTCTGGGCACTATGCTTCCCTCCTTCATAAAAATATGATTTCACAGGTACTCAACAGCTTGCGAAGGCTGTTGTACGGCCTGCCAAAGAGGTATTTTTATATATGGTATATAAGAAACCTTTTCGGCAAAGCTCATGCTGCAAGTTTTACTTGCTCTTGGGGCGCTTTGCGCCGTACTTGGAACGGGCCTGCATACGGCCGGACACACCCTGGGTATCCAGCGTACCACGGATGATGTGGTAACGGACGCCGGGCAGGTCCTTGACACGGCCGCCGCGGATCATCACGACGGAGTGCTCCTGCAGGGAGTGACCCACGCCGGGGATGTAGGCGGTGACTTCGTAGCCGTTGGTCAGACGCACACGGGCGATCTTACGGAGCGCGGAGTTGGGCTTCTTGGGGGTCGCAGTTCTGACGGCGGTGCAGACGCCACGCTTCTGGGGAGAGCTCAGGTCGGTCTCCTTGTTCTTCAGCGTATTCAGGCCCTTCTGCATAGCGGGAGAATTGGACTTGTAGGTGCTCTTCTTCCGGCCCTGCTTGACCAGCTGGTTAAAAGTAGGCATTTGGTTTCTCCTTTCGTAAGATTTGTGGGACGTATGTCCCTCTATTTTTCCACGGAACAGAGGGGATCTATTCCGGATGGAACGTTATTCAGCCGTTCAGGACGGCCACAGCGGCGGCAGGCACGGCGATACCGCAGGCAGTACCCAGCTGCCGCAGCGTCATGCTGCTGTCACAGGGGATGGCCTTTTCCGCGCACAGGGCGCGCAGGGGATCGGTGAGCCGGGGATCGGCGTCACAGGCCAGATAGACGTGGGCGGCAGCACCCTGGACAAGGGCACGACGGGTCTGCTTCAAGCCCACGACTTTTCCCTTGGCGGTCAGTTCTCCGGGCACAGGCGTTCTCCTCCTGTCGTCGCATAACAAATCCCGCGGGCAATTCCCGCGCAATTTGAAATTATAGCATAGCTGCGCGGAAGCGTCAAGTGTGTTTCGCGGGAAAGTTTGTGAATTCCACTGAAATTCCGTGGATAATTTCAGAAGATATCACGAAAAGCTACCCCGGATGCGCTTCCGGCGTCCGGTGAAAAGAGGAGGCCGGAGGGCCTCCTCTTTCGGATGTTCGGTTTCGGCTTACAGCGCGTCGCCGGTGTCCGTCTCGGGACCGTCGCTCTCAGGGAGCTCCGCCTCGTCCATGTCCGCCGGCGCCTCCACAGGTGCGGGGACCTCCGTGTGCATGGCCTCGGCCTCGTCCTTCTTCTCGGCCTCGGTCTCGGGGACCATCTCCTCCGCTAGCTGGCGATAGGCGGTCAGGCCGGCGCCGGCGGGAATGAGCTTGCCGATGATGACGTTCTCCTTCAGGCCGACCAGGTGGTCCACCTTGCCCTTGATGGCGGCCTCGGTCAGGACCTTGGTGGTCTCCTGGAACGAGGCGGCGGACAGGAAGGAGTCTGTTGCCAGAGAGGCCTTGGTGATACCCATCAGCAGCTGGGTGTAGGTGGCCTCCTGCAGCTCCTCGCCGTCCTCACGCTTCTCGCCGGCGGCGATACGGGCGCGGACCGCTGCGTTGGCGTCCTCCACCTCCATCACGTCGGCCATAGCGCCGGAGAGCAGCCCCTCGGCGTCGTTGGCATCCTCCACGCGGACCTTACGCATCATCTGGCGCACGATGACCTCGATGTGCTTATCGTTGATATCCACGCCCTGCTGACGGTAGACCTTCAGGACCTCCTGGATCAGGTAGTTGTGGACCGCGGAGGCACCGCGGATACGCAGCACGTCGTGGGGGTTCAGTGCGCCGTCCTGCAGCTGACGGCCCTTCTCGATGACCTCGCCGTCCTGCACCAGCAGACCGGTGTGGGGCACCGCGTAGGTGCGGGTATCGCCGTCATCGGCGGTGATGATAATATTCAGCAGGCTGCCCTTGGTAGCCTCCTCGAAGCGGACCTTGCCGCCGATCTCGGCGATGGTGGCCATCTTCTTGGGCTTGCGGGCCTCGAACAGCTCCTCCACTCGGGGAAGACCCTGGGTGATGTCGCCGCCGGCCACGCCGCCGGTGTGGAAGGTACGCATGGTCAGCTGGGTACCGGGCTCGCCGATGGACTGGGCGGCAATGATGCCGACCGCCTCGCCGGGGCCGACGGGCTTGCTGGTGGCCAGGTTCATGCCGTAGCACTTGGCGCAGATACCGCTGTGGGCACGGCAGGTAAGCACGGTGCGGATCTCGGCGGAGTGGATATCGAAGGACTCCATCAGCGCGGCGTCGTCCTCGGTCATCATGTGATCCTTGGAGATGAGTACCTCGTCGGTGCCGGGCTTGAGGATATCGCGGACCGGGAAGCGGCCCTTGATGCGCTCGGAGAACTTCTCGATGACCTGACCGCCCTCGCTGATCTCAGACACCACGATGCCCTTTTCCACACCGCAGTCGGCCTCGCGGATGATGACATCCTGGCAGACATCCACCATGCGGCGGGTCAGATAGCCGGAGTCGGCGGTACGGAGGGCCGTATCGGCCAGACCCTTACGGGCGCCTCGGCTGGAGGTGAAGTACTCCAGCACGGACAGGCCCTCACGGAAGTTGGCCTTGATGGGGATCTCGATGGTCTTACCAGCGGTGTTGGCCATCAGGCCGCGCATACCGGTCAGCTGACGGATCTGCTTCATGGAACCACGGGCGCCGGAGTCCGCCATCATGAAGATGGGGTTGTACTTGTTCATGTTGGCGGTCAGGGCGTCAGTAACGTCGGCGGTGGTCTTTTCCCACTCGCGGACCACCAGCTTGTAGCGCTCCTCGTCGGTGATGAAGCCCATGTTGTACTGATCCTCGATCTCCACCACGCGCTTTTCGGTCTCGTCGATCAGCTCGTACTTGGCCTTGGGCACCGTCATATCCGCGATGGAGATGGTGATGGAGCCGCGGGTAGAGTACTTGTAGCCGGTGGCCTTGATGTTGTCCAGCACCTCGGCAGCGATGGTGAAGCCATACTGCTTGATGGTCTTGTCGACGATCTTGCCCAGCAGCTTCTTGCCGCAGGTCTCGGTGATCTCGTAGTCAAAGAACTTGTCGGAGGGTGTACCGTCCTCGTTGAAGCGCTTGACAAAGCCCAGGTCCTGGGGGATGTTGCGGTTGAAGATGATGCGGCCGGCGGTGGCGCGGACCACATGACTGACCTTCACACCGTTCAGCTCCTTGGTCACGCGGACCCAGATGGGCTGGTGGATACCGATGATGTGCTCGTTGTAGGCCATCAGCGCCTCGTCCTCATCGCGGTAGATGTTCATGTGGACGGAGGCTTTCTCCTCTTCGGTAAGCTCATCGTAGGTCTTGCCTGCCAGGGCGAAGTCCACGCCCTCGGGCCAGTACTCGTCGTTGGTCATCTGGCAGCAGCCGTTTTCAAAGCGCTCAAAGGTCAGGTAGTAGGAGCCCAGCACCATATCCTGCGTAGGCACGGTGACGGGGCCGCCGTCCTGGGGACGCAGCAGGTTGTTGGCGGACAGCATCAGCAGACGCGCCTCGGCCTGTGCTTCGGCGGACAGAGGAACGTGGATAGCCATCTGGTCGCCGTCGAAGTCGGCGTTGAAGGCCGTGCAGTTCAGGGGATGCAGCTTCAGGGCGCGGCCCTCCACCAGCACCGGCTCAAAGGCCTGGATGCCCAGGCGGTGCAGCGTAGGCGCACGGTTCAGCATGACGGGGTGGTCCTTGATGATCTCGTCCAGCGCGTCCCACACCTCGGTGCGGCCCTTGTCCACCATCTTCTTGGCGGACTTGATGTTGTTGGCGCTGCCATCCTCCACCAGCTTCTTCATAATGAAGGGACGGAACAGCTCCACAGCCATCTCCTTGGGCACGCCGCACTGGTAGATCTTCAGCTCGGGACCGACCACGATAACGCTTCGGCCGGAGTAGTCCACGCGCTTGCCCAGCAGGTTCTGGCGGAAACGGCCCTGCTTGCCCTTGAGCATATCGCTCAAGGACTTGAGGGCGCGGTTGTTGGCGCCGGTGACAGGGCGGCCGCGGCGGCCGTTGTCGATCAGGGCGTCCACCGCCTCCTGAAGCATACGCTTCTCGTTGCGGACGATGATATCGGGGGCCTTCAGCTCCATCAGGCGCTTCAGGCGGTTGTTGCGGTTGATGACCCGGCGGTACAGGTCGTTCAGGTCGCTGGTGGCGAAACGGCCGCCGTCCAGCTGCACCATGGGACGGATCTCCGGCGGGATGACGGGCAGCACATCGATGACCATCCACTCCGGCTTGTTGCCGGACAGGCGGAAGGCGTCCACCACCTCAAGGCGCTTGACGATGCGGGCCTTTTTCTGGCCGGAGGTGGTCTTCAGCTCGGCGTGCAGCTGCTCGCTCAGCTGCTCCAGGTCGATCTGCTGCAGCAGCTCCTTCACGGCCTCGGCGCCCATGCCGGCGCGGAAGTCGTCCTCATACTTCTCGCGCATATCGCGGTATTCCTTCTCGGAGAGGATCTGGTTCTGGGCCAGAGGCGTCTCGCCGGGATCGGTGACGATATAGGCGGCGAAGTACAGCACCTTCTCCAGGATACGGGGGCTGATGTCCAGCAGCAGTCCCATACGGGAGGGGATACCCTTGAAGTACCAGATGTGACTGACGGGGGTGGCCAGCTCAATGTGGCCCATACGCTCGCGGCGGACCTTGGCACGGGTGACTTCCACGCCGCAGCGGTCGCAGATCTTGCCCTTGTAGCGGATCTTCTTATACTTACCGCAGTGGCACTCCCAGTCCTTCGTCGGCCCGAAAATGCGCTCGCAGAACAGGCCATCGCGCTCGGGCTTCAGAGTACGGTAGTTGATGGTCTCGGGCTTCTTTACCTCGCCGTAGGACCACTCGCGGATCATTTCCGGAGAAGCAATGCCGATCTTGATGGCATCAAAGGTTGCGTAACTCATAATTCAGCTCCTCCCTTTCCTTAAAACTCGTCGCCTTCGTCGTCATAGGAAGCGTCCACTTCCTCGTCGGCGACGTAGTCGAAGCCCGCATCCGCCAGCTCATCCTCGTCGGCGTAGCGGTTCTGTCTTTCGTTGTCGGCATCCATACGGGCCAGGTTGAAGGTATCCAGGGCGTCCTCGTCCTCCTTCAGCTCGATCTGGTTGCCGTCGGCATCCAGCACCTGGATATCCAGGCACAGGGACTGCAGCTCCTTGACCAGCACCTTGAAGGACTCCGGCACACCGGGCGTGGGCACGTTGTGGCCCTTGACGATAGACTCGTAGGTGCGGACACGGCCGGTCACATCGTCGGACTTGACGGTCAGGATCTCCTGCAGGGTGTAGCTGGCGCCATAGGCCTCCAGCGCCCAGACTTCCATCTCGCCGAAGCGCTGGCCGCCGAACTGCGCCTTGCCGCCCAGAGGCTGCTGGGTGACCAGGGAGTAGGGGCCGGTGGAACGGGCGTGGATCTTATCATCCACCAGGTGGTGCAGCTTCAGGAAGTAGACATAGCCCACGGTGACCTTGTTGTCAAAGCGCTCGCCGGTACGGCCGTCATATAGCCAGCTCTTGCCCTCGGGATCCAGGCCGGCCAGCTCCAGCGCCTCCGCAATGTCCTTGTCGGTGGCGCCGTCGAAGATGGGAGTAGCCACCTTCCAACCCAGAGTCTTGGCCGCGTAGCCCAGATGGACCTCCAGCACCTGACCGATATTCATACGGCTGGGCACGCCCAGGGGGTTCAGCACGATATCCAGCGGGGTACCATCGGGCAGGAAGGGCATATCCTCCTGGGGCAGCACACGGGAAACGACGCCCTTGTTGCCGTGACGGCCGGCCATCTTGTCGCCCACCTGGATCTTGCGGCGCTGGGCGATGTAGACACGGACGACCTCGTTGACGCCCGGGCTCAGCTCGTCGCCGTTCTCGCGGGTGAACACCTTGGCGTCCACCACGATGCCGCTTTCGCCGTGGGGCACCTTCAGGGAGGTGTCGCGGACCTCGCGGGCCTTCTCGCCGAAGATAGCGCGCAGCAGGCGCTCCTCGGCGGTCAGATCCGTCTCGCCCTTGGGCGTGACCTTTCCCACCAGGATGTCGCCGGCGTGGACCTCGGCACCGATGCGGATGATACCGCGCTCATCCAGGTCCTTCAGCGCATCCTCGCCCACGTTGGAGATATCGCGGGTGATCTCCTCCGGCCCCAGCTTGGTATCGCGGGCATCGATCTCGTATTCCTCGATATGAATGGAGGTGTAGACGTCCTCCTTGACAAGGCGCTCGTTCAGCAGGACGGCGTCCTCGTAGTTGTAGCCCTCCCAGGTCATGAAGCCCACCAGGATATTGCGGCCCAGGGCGATCTCGCCCTGATCGGTGGCGGGACCGTCGGCCAGGACGGTGGGATCGTCGCCGCCGTGGACACGCTCGCCCACAGAGACGATAGGCTTCTGATTGATACAGGTGCCGTGGTTGGAGCGCAGGAACTTGATGAGCTTATAGTCCTTCGTCTCGCCGCTGTCATACTTGACGGAGACGTTGGTGGCATCCACCTTGGTGACGACACCGTCGCCCTCGGCCAGCACGGCCACCTCGGAGTCCAGGCAGATCTTGTGCTCCATGCCGGTACCCACGATGGGGGCCTCCGGCCGCAGCAGCGGCACGGCCTGACGCTGCATGTTGGCGCCCATCAGGGCGCGGTTGGCGTCGTCGTTGGGCAGGAAGGGGATCATCGCCGTGGCGATGGACACCATCATGCGGGGAGAGACATCGATGTAGTCCACGCCGCTGCGGGGGACCTCCACGATCTCGTCGCGGTGGCGGCAGGTGATACGCTCGTTGGTCAGGCAGCCGTTCTTGTCCACCGGCTCGGCGGCCTGGCCCACCACATACTGATCCTCCACGTCGGCGGTCATGTAGGTGATGTCGTCGGAGACGTGACCCGTCTCGTGGTCCACGGCGCGGAAGGGCGCCTCGATAAAGCCGTATTCGTTGATACGGGCATACGTGGCCAGATAGGAGATCAGGCCGATGTTGGGACCTTCAGGGGTCTCGATGGGGCACATACGGCCGTAGTGGGAATAGTGGACATCGCGGACCTCCATGTTGGCGCGCTCACGGCTCAGACCGCCGGGGCCCAGGGCGGACAGACGCCGCTTGTGGGTCAGCTCGGCCAGGGGGTTGGTCTGGTCCATGAACTGGCTCAGGGGGCTGGAGCCGAAGAACTCCTTGATGGCCGCGGTGACAGGCCGGATGTTGATCAGGCTCTGGGGAGTAACGATATCCAGATCCTGGATGGTCATGCGCTCACGGATGACGCGCTCCATGCGGCTGAAGCCGATGCGGAACTGGTTCTGCAGCAGCTCGCCCACGCAGCGCAGGCGGCGGTTGCCCAGATGGTCGATGTCGTCAGGGGTGCCGACGCCCATGGCCACGCAGTTCAGGTAGTTGATGGAGGCCATGATGTCGTCCACAATGATGTGCTTGGGAATCAGGTCGTCGATCCGGTCGGCGATGGCGTCCTTCCAGCCGTCGGCGGGAACGGTCTCCAGCATTTCCTTCAGGACCGGGAAATGCACCTTCTCCCGGACGCCGTACGCCTTGGGGTCGAAGTCCACGAAGGCGTCCATCCAGACCATGTTGTTGGAGAACACCTTCACGTTGGTGTCGCCGACCTTGATCACGGCCTCGTTGACGCCCTTGCGGCTCAGCTCGTGAGCCTGGGCGCGGGAGATAAATTCCCCGGGCATGACCAGAATTTCGCCGGTCATGGGGTCGGTGATGGGCTCGGCCGCTTCCTGTCCGGACAGGCGGCTCCAGATGTCCATCTTCTTATTGAACTTATACCGGCCGACGGTGCTCACATCGTAGCGGTGAGCGTCGAACAGCAGCCCTTCCAGATGGGCAGTGGCGGTCTCCACCGTGGGAGGCTCACCGGGACGCAGACGGCGGTAGATTTCCAGCAGGGACTCCTCCCGGGTCTTGCAGGGATCCTTGTCGATGGTCGCGAGGATACGGGCGTCCTCGCCGAACATCTGCTTGATCTGCTCATCGGTCTGCACGCCCAGAGCGCGAATCAGGCAGGTGATGGGCAGCTTGCGGTTCTTATCGATGCGCACCCAGAATACGTTGGCGTTGTCCGTCTCGTACTCCAGCCATGCGCCGCGGTAGGGAATCACCGTAGCGGTGTAGGTGTGCTGATCGGCCTTGTCCACCTCGTGGCCGTAGTACATGCCGGGGCTGCGGACGATCTGGGAAATAATGACACGCTCTGCGCCGTTGATGACGAAGGTGCCGCCATTGGTCATCACAGGGAAATCGCCCATGAAGATTTCCTGTTCCTTGATTTCGTCGGTCTCGGTGTTGCGCAGGCGCACCCGAACCTTGATGGGCTTGGCGTAGGTAGCGTCCCGCTCTTTGCACTCCTCGATGGTGTACTTGGGCTTGTCTTCCATGGTGTAGTCCAGGAAGCTCAGCTCCAGCTTGCCGGAGAAGTCGGTAATGGTACCTACGTCCTTGAAGACTTCCCGCAGGCCGGTTTCCAGAAACCACTGGTAGGAGTCCTTCTGGATCTTCAGCATGTTGGGGATCTCCAGGATCTCTTCATACTTCGCGTAGGATTTACGCATGGTCTTGCCGTACATAACGTCCTTGACCATTGCCATATGGATCATCACAGCCTTTCTTTCGGATTGTGTTGCTTATTTAATACGCTCGGAGCCGTTGTCAATTTTGCCGAACTTGGTACTTGACACAGCCCGATTCCTGTGCTAAAATGTCCATGTTGGGATAGGCTCGCGTAAATGGGCATAGTACCACAGTATGGACTTCCAGTCTACCACATTGTCCAACTTTTGTCAATGAATATTTTCCACAATTCCGGGGCTTGCGCCTCGTTTTTTTGCGCCTATTTTGCCGAAAATCCCCTATACCTTCCATAGAAATCCCGGACTCTACGCTCCGTGTGTGTACGTTTTCCCTTCCCTCCCGTAAAATGAAGCCCGGAAAGGAGGCCCCCCATGAATCAAATTCAGATCGGCAGATTCATTGCCGCGTCCAGAAAAGCCCGGAACCTGACCCAGAGGCAGCTGGCAGACAAACTTGGCATCAGCGACAAGACCGTATCCAAATGGGAATGCGGCAAAGGACTGCCCGAGGTCAGCCTGATGCTCCCCCTGTGCGCTTCTCTGGGCATCACCGTCAACGACCTTCTCTCCGGGGAACGGGTCAGCGGCACCAACTACCAAAAAAAAGCAGAGGAAAACATGATGGATCTAATGAAGGAAAACGAAGAAAACAAGCGGTGGATGATCCTGTCCGTCATCTGCGCCGTCATCACGGTCATTGCGGTATGCGCTCTGGTCACGATTGCGTCCTGTCTGGAAATGCCCGCGGCTGCCCGGGTCGCGCTGCTCCTATTCGCCGCCGCGGTCGCGGCCACCGGCGTCGGCGCGGCCGCCGTGCTGGACGTGAAGGCCGGGTATTACGAATGCCCGAGCTGCCACGCGGTCTTTGTCCCCACCATGGCGCAGTACGTAAAGGGTCTGCACACCCTCACCCGCCGCCGTCTGACCTGCCCCAGCTGCGGCAAAACAGCCATGTGCCGCCACCGCGTTGTCCGGTGAGGGCGGTGTTGACATTCGCAGATGTTCCGCCTATAATAGGTCTTGCGCAGTCGGCGAAAAGGAAGGACATACCCCATGAAAGAAAACAGAAAACTCCTGAAAGAGGTCCTCAAGGACATCCAGCATGACATGTCAGACGAGGAAGTGCTGAATCTGTTGGCAGACAGCAAGATATCCGTCAATCCCTCAATGGAAAAGTATACGCTCGGTCAGCGGGCAGCGGACGCCATTGCCAAATTTGCGGGAAGCTGGGCGTTTATTTTTTCCTTTACCGGTCTTCTGATATTGTGGATGATCGTCAACACACTGCTGGCCTCCAAAGCGTTTGACCCCTATCCGTTTATTCTGCTGAATCTGGTGCTGTCCTGCGTAGCGGCTATTCAGGCGCCGCTCATCATGATGAGCCAGAACCGGCAGGAGGAAAAAGACCGCCGCCGCGCGGAGAATGATTACAAGGTCAATCTCAAGACCGAAATCATGATCGAAGACCTCTACGACAAAGTCAACGCCATCTTGGCCAAGCAGTCTGCACTGGAAAAGAAGCTGATCGAGCAGGAAGAAAAACAGGTCCGGCCCTGAACCTGTGCAAAAAGAACCGGCGCACCGCCCGAGTGGATGGTGCGCCGGTTTTGTCATCAGATCACGCGGAAATCGCAGTGCGTGAAAGTGGGCTGAGGGCGGTTGGGCTGGAAGAAGTCCAGCAGCAAGTCGGACATTTCTGTGCCGATCTCCCGCAGGACCGGGCAGCCGACATAGCAGTCATACCCGCCGGTCCCGCTGGCGCGGTAGCTGCTGAGGCAGGCGGTGAAAACATCGTCGTCCGCGACGGGACGGCCGTTTACGCAGAGTTCCGTGACGCGCTGACCGATCGGGCGGGAGCAGTCAAAGACATAATGCACACCGGCATAGTAGTCGTAATTGTAATGCTCGACCTTCGGCTTCAAAAACGCATCGGAAATACGAAGCGTTCCGTCTGCGTTCCGGATGAAATATTCCGCGCTGCGTTCCATCGCCCGGCGCAGGACCGCACCGGTGATCTGCAGAATCGTCAGTGTATTCGTATAGGGATAGGCGTTCAAAATATCCCGGCGGCGCACGGTCTGCGGCAGACCTGCCGCGTCGTTGGCAAGACTCGTGACGGAGATCTGCGCGCCGCTTGCGGCCAGCTGCACAGTATTAAACAGGTCTGCGAGCGGGGTTCCGTTCGCAGCCATGTGCAGCGGCGTATCCAGCGTCAGCGGCGCCTCCAGATGCCCGACGACCTGATCGAGCCAGTCCTGCGCACCGCACTCTATCTCTGAAAATTCCGTGAGCCATTCTGTGCAGCATGGGCCGCCTGCGTGGATTGTCTGGCTGGAAAACTGTGCGCCGCTGTCCGATACAGAGACTTCCACGCGCAGAAACTCCTGACCTTTGTCCGACGGCTGCACAACGAAGGTATTGCGAACCATCTGGCCTGGCACGGACATATGCTGGTGGCCGGTCAGAAGAATGTTGAAGTCCAGTTCCTGGCAAATGCGGTAGGCGACGTTCTCATGTGTCGTGGAAAGCGTCCGGCCGCTGGCAAGATCGCGCTCAAATCCTCCGTGATAGACGCACACGGTCAGATCGACCTTGCCCTTCAGCGCCGCAAGCGCTGCGGCGGCCGCAGGGATGGGATCCTCAATCCGGATTCCAGAAAGATGCTCCGGACGTTCCCAGATGTTTACATAATCGGTGACGATACCGACGATGCCGACGCGCAGTCCGTTTTCCAGCATATGCACGCGCGCGGGAAAACGGACGTCGCCCTCGTCCCAGCGGACATTCTCGCAGACACAGCGTGCCCGGAGCGCGTTCAGATAGCTGTCCAGATACGGCATACCGTAGTTGAAATCATGGTTGCCGAGCGTCACATAGTCGTATCCGCAGCGGTTCATGATCTGGGCAAACTGCGCCGCGCTGCCGACTGTATCGTGACAGAAGGCACCGAACGGCGAGCCTTGCAGAAGATCGCCGCCGTCGATGATGAGCGTATTGCCGTCCTTTTGAAACTGGCTGGCGCATTTGAACAGGCCGAGATCCTGTTCCTTCTGACTGCGGTAATCCGTGGGATAGATGTAGCTGTGCAGATCGGAGGTAAAGTAGATTGTCAGCTTTCGTTCCTGCATATCGTTACCCCCTTGCCAGCTTGACGCGGATCTTTGCCGAGATCCACTCAATGATGAGCACCAATACGATGAGCCCCAGTAAGATTGCACCGACCTCGTTCCAGCGGTAGGAACTCATGGCGAAGATCAGCGGCGCGCCGATGCCGCCCGCGCCGACAAGACCGAGGACGGTCGCGTCGCGCAGGTTCATGTCAAAGCGGTAGATGATCGTGGAGGTGAAGTCTGCGGTCAGCTGCGGCAGGATGCCATAGCGGATCTTCTGGAAGGTCGTGCAGCCCGCGGCGTCTAAAGATTCCAAAATTCGCTTATCCAAATCCTCAATGCTCTCGATGAACATCTTGGATACCATGCCGATCGAGCACAGTGACATCGTAAGCAGGCCCGCAAACGGGCCCGGCCCGGTCACGCGGATGAACATCAGACCGTAGACAAAGGCCGGAATGGTGCGGATCGCCGCAATAAGCACGCGCCCGATAAACGCCACGCCCTTTGGCACCAGATTGCTTGCGGACAGGAACGACAGCGGCAGCGAAATGACCGCGCCGACGATCGTACCGAGAAATGCGATGCAGAAGGTTTCCAGCAGCAAATATGGCACACCGTCCGTACCGAGCGTGAACAGAAGCTTTGCCGAAGGATGGAAGATGCCGGAGAGAATGTTGCCCGCAACCTCCAATCCGTTGCCGGTGGGATTGCTGACCCTGACGGCAGAGCCGGACCATGCCAGCAGGCACGCAATGCCAAAGGCTGCCAGCATCTTCCAGATCCAAGTCTTCGGCGCGGAGGCATAGGCTTTGAGAATTTTTTCGTTCATGGCCGTTTCCTCCTTACGTCAGGCGCTTGCGCAGCGCGTGGCTGACGCCTTCGATGATCATGACGGTGATAAACAGCACGATCAGGATCATGCCCAGACTGTCATATTCGCGCCAGCCGATCTTTTCGTTCATAATAAGGCCCAGGCCGCCCGCACCGACATAGCCGAGGATGGACGCATAGCGCACGTTGCCCTCCAGGCAGAACAGGGACACGGACAGATATGTCGGCAGCACCTGCGGGAAGATGGCGGTGACGAACGCGCGCAGCCGCGTCGCGCCGAGGGCCTCCAGCGCCTCATACGGGCCCATATCGACCGTTTCAATGATCTCAAAGAGTTGCTTGCCGACATAGGCAAACGTAAAGACCGCAATGGCACAGGTGCCGGCCATGGTGCCGAGACCGAAGATATACGTCGCAATCAGTGCGCAGACGAGCGTCGGCAGCGTCCGTACCAGACTCAAAAACAGGCGCACCAGAAACACCACGACGCGGTTCGTCACGATATTGCTGGCCGCGGCGATGGCAAACGGAACGGCCAGCACCGCACCGATAAACGAGCCGAGGAAGGACATTTTGATCGTGTCCCACAGCGGCTGCCAGATCTTTCCCAAATACGCGGTATTGGGCGGGAACATGGCCTTGAGAATGTCAAAGAATTTGCTGCCCTTCTTCACCAGAACGGAAAAGTTGAAGCCGGTCACGCGGACGGATACGGCCGTCAGCAGCACCAGAATCAAAATCACCAGCGGCGCGCGGCTGCACTTTTCCTCGACGACGGTGCCGTCGGAAAGCGTATAGCGGCGGGGCCGGAATATGCGGTCATACAGGCTCATACGGCAGCCTCCGAGACGGCGTCCTCTCCATAGATCGCATCCAGAACCGTCTGATCGACCTGCTTCGACGGGCCGTCGTAGACAATCCTGCCGGCGCGGATGCCGATCACGCGGTCGGCGTATTCCAGCGCCAGTTCCACATGGTGGATGTTCAGCAGGATCGAGATGCCCAGTTCCTGATTGATGTGTACGAAGTCCTCCATGACCTGCTTGGCTGTCACCGGGTCGAGCGCGGCGACCGGCTCGTCCGCGAGAATGATATGCGGGTCCTGCGTCAGCGTGCGCGCCAGCGCGACGCGCTGCTGTTGTCCGCCGGAGAGTTGATCCGCGCGCATATAGGCCTTGTCCAGAATGCCAACCTTGCCCAGAGACTCGAGCGCCTTGAGTTTGTCCTCTTTGCGGAACGCGCCCAGCAGCACGCGCCAGAACGGCATGTCCGGCACGCAGGCGGCGAGCACGTTTTTGATCACGCTCGTGCGCGTGACGAGATTAAACGACTGGAACACCATGCCGATCCCGCGCCGGAACTGCCGCAGGCGCTTGCCGGACAGGCCCGTGACATCGGTGCCGTTTACTGTCAGCGTGCCGGATGTGATCTGATGCATGCGGTTGACGGCACGCAGCAGCGTGGACTTGCCCGCGCCGGAGCGGCCAATGATGGCGACGAATTCACCGTCATCGATGCGCAGGCTGACGTCGTCCAGGCCGACCGTGCCGTTGGGATATACTTTGGATACATGGTCAAATACGATCATAAAGCGTCCTCATTTCTATAAGAAGCGCGGGGAGGCCCCGCACAGCGGAAGGTATCTGCCGTGCAAGTCCTCCCCGCGTTGGGAAAGTTCGATTATCAGCCTGCTGCGGTCAGCTCTTGAATGAGCTTCTGCGCGGCACGCTCGTTGTCATAGTCGGAAGCCTGTGCCTTCTGATAGCCGTTGTGGCTGTAGATGGCGATGACCTGCTTGCCTTCTTCGGTGTTGCCGATGTTGATGAACGCATCCTGCAGGGCTGCAATCAGATCGGCATCCATGATCTCGGAGTTCTTGCTGACCGAGATGGTGTCGTTGTAGATCGGGGCGGTGACGCCGATAACATTGGTCTCTTCCCAGATGGAGCCTTCGCGGCCGAACTCGGTGTTCCAGCGTTCGGCATAGTCGCGGCGGGCGTCGGCGTAGGTCACGAGAACATCGACCTGGCCGGAAGCGAGACGGGCAAACGCACTGGCGTAGGAATCAGACTGCACAGCGCTGCTCAGATCCGAAATGCCCTTGCCGTAGCGATCCTGCAGCCACAGAGCCGGGTAGATGTAACCGGCAGGGGAGGACGTGCCCATGACGCTCCAGTTGGCGCTGTTGAGATCATCCCAGGTCAGTTCTTCACCGGCGTTGACCTTGGCGGCCAGTTCCTGACCCTTTTCGGACGGGCCGGCGATGAACAGTGCACGGTAGGAGACAGCCTGCTTGTCGGAAGCCTCGGTGGGCTGGCCGTCGTTCCAGTCCTTGGCGTTGTCGGAGTCCTTGCTCAGACCGTCGCGGGTCGCGGTCAGGATAACCTCTGCACCGTCATCATACAGAACGTAGGTGCCGCCGGGGATCAGGCCAACGTCGATGGTGCCGGCTTCCAGACCTTCGCCGACCGCCTCATAGGTGGTGCCGACGGTGATCTCAACGTCCTTGACGTCGTAGCCTTCCTTGGCCAGTTCGTCCTTGAGCAGCTGTTTGAGCGGCTCAGTCGCAGTGATGATCTCCTGCGGCTCGCGGGAGGGAACAAAAGCGACCTTCAGCGTTTCAATGGTCTTGGCTGCCGTGTCGGTGGTTTCTGCGGCATCGTTGGTGTTAGCGGTGTCGGCAGTGTCAGTAGATTCAGCGGGTGTCTGCGCGTCCTGTGCGGCCTGATCGCTGCTGTCTGTAGCGTCCGTGCTCTTTGCAGTGCAGCCGGCCAGAACGCCGAACAGCATCACGAGCGCAAGCAAAAGTGCAAGAATTTTCTTCATTGATACTTCCTCCATTAAGATTGTCTGTTTCTGTTTGTGCCGCCCTTCCGGCAGATGCCTTGGGGCGATGGACTGCGGCGGGGAGCAAACCCTCATTCCGCATTGTAATTATAACATATGCACAGAGGAAAAAATTTTTCGTTTGCGTAAAAAAAGTATTTATTGCGCAATCGGGTCCGGTGAGAAGAACCGCGCCATCAGTTCCTCGAAGATCAGGATGATATGCCCAAAGAATAGATTCGGCAGGCTGCCTGCCAGCGTCTGCTTCGCACCGTCCACGACGAATACGAGGTCGGAAAGCTGTGCAAGCGTGGAGTCACTCCGGCGTGTGAAGGAGATGATCCTCTGTCCATGCTGTTTGGCATGGCGTACGTCATTGAGCACCGGCTCGGTTTCTCCGCTCTGGCTGACGGCGAACATGATTGCGCTCTCGTCTGCGTCCGCGCGCTGATGCGCTTCCTGAAAGAGCATGTAGTCGTAAAAATGCACGTTGCTGAAAGCCATAAAGCCGCAGATCGACATGCGTTGGACGATATAGGCTCCGACGATGTTGGAAAAGCCTTCGCCGGTCGTAAAGATTTTTCCCCGCCTGCGCTCGTGCAGCAGCGTGCAGAAGCCACTGATGAGATCCCCGGAATAGTTGTCGATCAGGCTCCGCAGTGTCTCCTCCGTCGGCTTTTCAGAGGCGGCGAATTGACGGCTGAGATGGTAGTAGAGTTCGCTGTAGCCGTCGAAGCCCAGCCGCTTGCACATCTTTACGATGCTCGCCGTGGACAGATAGTTTTCCGCCGCGATCTGCTGGATGCCTACGCGCTTCTCGCCGCGCTCAATGTGCGCCGTGATGCTGGTGATCACCTTGCGCTCGTCCTCCGACAGCAGATTTGTCAGAAGAAAATAATTGTCGCCCATACATAGCCCTCCATCGGCTCCGTTCTCCCAGATTCAACTTTTTACATCATTATAAAATAAGCCTCTCAGATGTCAAGGAAGCTATGTCAAAAATCTGCGCAGCAGGCGGTTGAGAAAAGTCATTTTTGGCGTTGTACTGCACGATCTTCAGACTGCAAAAAGCCTTCCGGCTGCGGTAAGACGACGCTGCTGCGGATGATTGCGGGGCTGGAAACGCCTGCTCAGACGCAGCCCGCCGAGACCATAACAACTCCGACAGAAGAAGCCCCTGCTGCCGAAGAACCTGCCGCAGCCGAAGAAGCGCCTGCGCTTTCCGGTAAGGTCACCGTCTATATGCCGAGTCCTGCCGGTCTTGCCGACAAGCTGGCTGCCGCGTTCACAGAAAAGACCGGCGTTGAGGTCGAGCAGTTCCAGGGCACGACGGGCGAAATTCTCGCAAGACTCGAAGCCGAACAGGCAAACCCTGTGGCTGACGTCGTCATTCTCGCCTCGTGGTCCGATGGCCTCAGCATGAAGGCCGACGGACAGCTTGAGAGTTATACCCCCGCCAATGCCGATAAGGTCAACGACGGCTGGATCGACGAGGACAATATGGGCAACACCGCACAATTGCGTCGGCGCGCTTCGGCGGATCTTTTCCGCCAATCCTGCGGTTTGAAAAGCTTGAAATACATACAGTATTCCTGCGCTTTTCAAATCTTGGCTTGACGAAAAATCTCTCGCCGAATCTGCTTGCCGAATTGTGCGGTGCTGCCTATGCTCTTTGGTTCCAGCGCCTCTGCGGTCGGCGTGATCTACAATACCACCGTTGTTCCCGAACTGAACGCCGACTGGTCCGAGTTGGCAGATGAACAGTACAAGGACATGATTGCCATTCCAGACCCCGAAAAGTCCGGCGCGTGCAAGGATTTCCTTGCGGGCTTCGTGACCGGTACGGCTGACGGCGAGGCAGTCATGCAGAGTTGGGCGGACAACGGCTTGACTGTTTCCGGCGCGAACAAGGCGGCGCTCGAAGCTGTTACCACTGGCGAAAAGGGCATTTTGATCGCGGGCGTGGACTACAACGCTTATTCCTCCATGGCCAAGGGCGAGCCGCTGAACATCTACTATCCTGCCGCCGGTACGGTCGTCAATCCGCGTCCTGCCATGATTCTTAAGACCGCGCCCAACATGGATAACGCCAAGGCGTTTCAGCGTGTCAAAAAGTCCGATCACGATCGATATCGTTCTGCTTCGTAGGGGTGGACGACTCTGTCCGCCCGGCAGATTGCACCGTTTTTACGGTAATCTGCGGCGAATTCGCAACTTCCAGGCGGGCCGATGCAGGCATCGGCCCCTACAGAGTCGGAGTTTTCAGGCATCAACGGATAAAATGCTGTGTTTTCAAGGAATGTTCAGCTTTCGGCGAAAACGTCCGTCTTTTCTGAATTGTTGCGGAACCATTGAAAACACTGGACAAACCGGCTTTTTCGGTTTTACAGGTGATAGTAGTCAAATCGTAGTCATGCAACTGCCCGTGGCAGAAAAACTGTTTCAGGAGTGAATCACATGATGCCCAGCTTCTACAAAGCATGAAAAGTGATCTGCGTACAGATGTAGAGGATAGCCGTCTGGCTTCTCATCTGTATGCGAGGCGGTCGCTATTTGACAAAAAGGGCTGTATTCGATACAATAAACGTAAAAAAGAACGCGCAGGAAAAAGGAGGCCGACTGATGAACTTATGGCACGATATCAGCCCAGAGCGGATGCAGCCGGAGGATTTTCTGGTGGTGATTGAAATTGAAAAGGGCTCAAAAAATAAATATGAGCTGGACAAGCAGACCGGTGCGCTGCGGTTGGACCGGATCCTTTACACCTCGACGCACTACCCGGCCAATTACGGCTTTATCCCGCGCACCTATGCCGATGACGGAGATCCGCTGGACGTGCTGGTTTTGTGCAGCGAGCCAATTCGCCCGATGAGCTTGGTGCGGGTCTATCCGGTCGGATATTTTACCATGCGCGACAACGGTGCGATGGACGACAAAATTCTCGCGATCCCGTTTGGCGATCCGATGTTCAACGGATATTCTTCCCTGTCCGATCTGCCGGCACATATCTCCAATGAGATCAGCCATTTTTTCAGCGTCTACAAGCATCTGGAGCCGGATACCAACGCGGAGGCCGACAGTGTCCATGGCCGTGCTGAGGCCGTCGCGGTGATCCGGGAGGCCTTTGCGGCCTACCGGCGAAAATTCAATCAATAGATTAAGAAAAAGGTTTCTGCAGCTTAGGCTGGCAGGAACCTTTTTTCTGGATTTGTCTTGCCAGAATCGCGGTTGTATGGTAAGCTCGAATTGTAAAAGAGGTGAAACAGAAGCGCAGAAAAGGAGGCGGTATCATGTTTTGTCCAAAGTGCGGAAAAGAACTCCGGGAATATGAGCGCAGCTGCCCGTATTGCGGCGCTGCCGCAGCCCATGGACGTGGAAACCGGCATAGAATCAAGCCTATGGAGCTGATTGCCATCGCAGCCGGTGTGCTGGCGCTGCTCCTGGCCTGCACGGTACTTGTGTATCAGATTGCACAGCGGAAAAAAGAAGCCCGGTGGAAGGAACTGACGGTGGACAGGCGGGAAGCAGCGGCAGTGGTTCCGGTGGAGCCGTTAACGCGGCCACAGTTTCTCCGTTTCACGGCCGCTGACGCGCAGACGGCTGCAGCCGTGCCGGACTACAGTGTATCCGGGGACTTACATGAGATCACAAATCTGGAATGGATGGAGTGGAACGGGCTTTCCGACACGGCCAAAGCCATCCTTGCGCAGAATTTGTTTGTGGTCGAGCCGGATTTTTATTCCGAGTTTTTCGGCCGCTATGAATGGAACCGCTATCTGCAGATCCCGAATTTTGTAACGGTAGATTCCATGATGCATACCTATCACCTGTATTTCAGCCTGCTTCTGAACCGGACGGAAAAGCAGCAGCTTGCCGCGCAGCTGCAAACGCTGAGCAAAGACATGCTGCGCGCATCTGCCGCACAGCTGGACGCACTGACCGGAACAGCGTGGGAGAATGCGGCAAAGCGCAGCACAGCGTATTTCGCGGTGGGTGCTGCGCTCCAGGATCCGAAGATTCAGGTACCGGAGCAGGTGAAGGATGTTGCTGCGCAGGAGTTGTCTGCCATTTATGCAGCAGAGGGTATTGCCCCGTGTGCTGTAACGGAAGATCTTCTGGATTATTCCCAGTTCAAGCCGCGCGGCTACTATGAAGGCGACGAGACGCTGGAGGCGTATTTCCGCGCGATGATGTGGTACGGGCAGATCAATTTCACGCAGAAGAAGGAGGATATGAACCGCACGGCGCTGCTGATCACACTGGCGCTGCACGACACAGCGTCGGACAGCTGGGAAAAGCTCTACACCGTGACCTCATTCTTTGCGGGTGTCAGCGACGATCTTGGCTATTATGAGTATCTGCCGGCAATTGAGGCTGCCTACGGCACCATTCCAGACACGGAACTGCTGCGCGCGGATGAGACTGCCTATCAACACTATACTGAACAGATCAGGACGCTTGCTGCGCCGCAGATCAACTCCATCCCGGTGATCGACCCGGAGGGAACCGTCGATCTGGCACAGGCAGGAAAGGGCTTCCGCTTCATGGGGCAGCGTTTTACACTGGATGCCGCCGTGATGCAGCAGCTGGTGTTCGACAAGGTCAGGGAAAACGCACAGGGAGAACGGCGGATGCTGCCGGATGTGTTGGATATGCCGGCGGCGCTCGGCTCTGAGACGGCGCTGTCCATTCTGACGCAGCAGGGCGATACGGCTTACGCACACTACCCGGAGCAGATGCAGATGCTCCGAAGCGCAGTGCGCAGCGCGCCGGAGGAGCTGTGGTCGGCGAGCCTCTACGCGGGATGGCTGTACACGCTCAATCCTCTTCTGGTGGAAAAGGGTGCCGGATACCCGTCGTTCATGACGACGGAGCAGTGGAAAAAGAAGGCGCTGGAAACCTACGCGGGCAGCTTTACGGAACTCAAGCACGACACGGTACTCTATGCCAAGCAGGTGATGGCGGAGATGGGCGGCGGCCCGCCGGAGGAGCTGGATGACCGCGGCTATGTGGAGCCGGAGGAGGAGGTCTATCGCCGGTTCGCGGAACTGGCGGAGCAGACGGCAGACGGGCTTCAGACATATGGAATTCTGGATCCTGCCGACCGCGAAAATCTGACACGCCTCGCTTCGCTCGCGCGGAGCCTTGAGACGATCAGCCGGAAGGAGCTGCGGAACGAGCGGCTGTCGGATGAGGAATATGACCTCATCCGGGAATACGGCGGCACGCTGGAGCATTTCTGGATCGAAGCTGTCAAAGACCGGACAGATGCGGAGTATCTCGACGCACGGGAGATCCCGGCGTCTCTGGTGACGGATATCGCAACGGATCCGAACGGAACGGTCTTACAGGCTGCGAACGGCCGCCCGGCGCAGATCTATGTGATCGTGCCGGTGGAGGGGACGCTCCGCATTGCCTCCGGCGTTGTGTATAATTTCTATCAGTTTTGCCAGCCGCTGTCCGCGCGGCTGACAGACAGTGAATGGCGGCAGATGATCGGCGAATGGATGTCGCCGGACGGGCGCTTCCATCAGGATGAAACGCCGGAGAAGCCGGGGTGGACGCAAAGCTATTGGGTGCAGGGGTGAGAAAATGGCTCCTGCTTCCAGTGCTGGCGGCTGTCTGCGGCGCAGGCCTGCTCCTCTGGCGGCTGGGCTGTTTCCTGCCGCGCTGGATCGTCTGGCAGGAGGCAGACTGTTTCTGTACGGCGGAGGAAGGCCCGGAGCAGCTCAGTCTGCACAGAAAAACGCTTCGTGCAGTCTCTGACGGAAGTGAGATCTGGCGCTCGGCGGCAGGACAGAAGGTGCAGAGCCTGCTCTGGTGCGATATCGACCATGACGGAGCGCCGGAGCTGCTGCTCCTCGTCTGGCGATGGGGGTGGTTCGGAAAAAGCCGGCCGTTCTGGAAAACCGAACCGGACTGGGGCTGGTCGCAGCATATTGATATTTACGACTGGACGGGAAAGAACTTTCGCCCGGCATGGATGGCCTCGGATATCGGCCTGGATGCCGCCGCGTGGCAGTTTGACGAACAGCAGCGGCTTGTCATCACCGAACGGAGCGGACGGGAAAGCGCATGGGACTGGATCAGCTGGGGGCTTGTCAGAATTGCATAACGGCATTGGTGCAGAACAGGAGGAATGGACAATGGGGAAAATTACCATCCAGAATTATACATGCAAGAACCCGATCACGATGATCGGGTTTGAGGCGGGGATCTGCTGGGGTACGGACACCGCGGATGAAAAAAAGAACTATCGCAGAGGGCTGGACTGTCTGGAGAGCGGGCATGGAAGAACGTTTGAGTTTCCGGATGTCTATCTGACGCTGGAGGGATATTCGGCAAGGGTGATCCGGGAGTGGTACACGCACATCGGCGGCCAGCCGACGCGGCTGCAGGCCAGCACGCGCTATATCAACTATGAGCATGGCTTTGACTATGTGACGCCGGCCAGCATTGCGGAGCGTTCGGCCGCAAAGGCGGTCTACGATGAACTGATGGCGGAAATTCAGAAGCATCTTGCCCGGCTGGACGAGCTCGGCGTCCCGCGCGAGGATTCCGCGATGGGGCTGCCGCTCGGCATGGAGACGAGGATCGTCTGCAAGCACAACCTGCGGAATCTCATGGATATGTCGCGCCAGAGGATGTGCAGCCGTGCATATCACGAATACCGCGCACTGTTCAGCGACCTATGTCGGGAGCTGAGCGGTTACTCGGAGGAGTGGGACTACACAGTCAGCCATTACTTCATGCCAAAGTGCAGAGCCATCGGTTTTTGCCCGGAGAAGCATTCCTGCGGCAGAATGCCGCCCAGAGAATAGAGCGGAAATACCACACGGGAGAGAATCTGATTGCGATTCTCTCCCGTGTGGTATCCGCAGCTTATGACTCCGACGCAAGCTCTGCTTGACAAATTGGAGCTTCTATTACAGGACACAGATTTCATCCGGAATCTCCTGTACCGTCTGATTGCCTGTTTCAATCTTTATGGCATCAAGTGCCTGATACATATGGATGCTTGCCACGCTTATTCCCCGTCAAATATCGCTTTTTGCGTTTCTGCGATTTTGTTAAAGTCTTCTCAGACGCTTATTCTTCTCCGGTCAGCAGCTTGTTCAGCGGGATTCTTTCCGGGTATTTTCCTTCGGTCAGAATGTCATATAAATACCTG
>ERZ773136.858-NODE-858-length-32540-cov-12.657134_pt1 | contig 32540 bp, 30 predicted proteins | sample MGYA00580855_ERZ773136 | MGnify/ENA primary metagenome ERZ773136 (study PRJEB29015, sample SAMEA2737860) | human gut metagenome | biome: human gut; feature: human-associated habitat; material: faeces | place: China | collected 2012 ... | reverse complement strand
GCTCAAACGTCGTGCTGGACGTTCCGGCGACCACGCCGGTCTGATACGCCCAGAGGACCGCGTCCTGATACCAGTCCTGTGTGAGATCGGTAAACGGCGTCGTGCCGCTCACCTTCGGCTCGCCCTCGAGATTATAGAGAATCTGGACGATCTGCGCGCGCGTCGTGGTCAGCTTCGGCCCGAACAGATTGTTGCCGATGCCGGACATCAGCTGATGCGTCACGCAGTACTGGATGCCGTCATCGGCCCAGCTGTGCGATACGTCCGTAAACATTTTTGTGACATCCACGCTGCCGGTGGCAGGGATGACTTCGGTCTTTGTCTCACCGCAGCGCGTGCAGGTAAAGGTCTTCACGCCGTCCTCCGTCTCGGTGGCAGGCTTCGTCACCTTGCCGCTGTCCCACGCGTGACCGAGTGCGTCGGTATAAGCATCCACATAGCTGTCACCACAGGCGCAGGTGTGCGTCGTGTAGCCCTTGGCCGTGCAGGTCGGTACGGTGACGGTCACCGCATAGTCATGCATATGCGGTGCAGCGGAAACCAGAACGGAACCCTCTTCAAACGCCGCGCGAAGCGCCCGACCGTTTTCATCGACGCAGTTGGACGCCTCATCGTCCTTGAGCGCAACGGAAATCTCATATTTCCCGTCCGGCGCATTGTCCGCAACGGTAAACGTCAGCTCCAGCAGCACGCCGTCGCCGGTGATATTCCGGTCGCTCGTCCAGTTGATGACGCCGCCCTTGACATTGTCTACAAACAGGCCGCTGTTTGCCTTCTCCATCAGCTTGCCCTTGGCAATGCCGGTCAGAGTCAGGTTTGCATCAGCGGTGATCTTGAGCGTAAAGCCTGCAAAGCCGGTGTTGTTCTTGATCTCGACCGGGACCGTGACCGTGTCGCCGGCCTTGGCCGTCACTGCACCGATGGTGAACATCGTCACCTTGTCGCCGCAGGCCGTGCAGACACCGTCCACGTACTTATGCGGAAGCATGGCAGTCTCCGCATCGCGGTATTCATCGCCGCAGCGGCTGCACTTGTTGAGCGTATAGCCCTTGGCCGTGCAGGTCGCCGCGACGACCGTCTGCCGGTAATCGTGACCCAGCTTTGCGATCGGCTCCGTCTTGGTCGTCTGGCACACAGAGCAGGTATATGTCTTTGCGCCGTCTGCCGTGCAGGTCGCAGCGGCGGTCACGGTGCCCGCGTCCCAAGTGTGCTCTTTGGCAGCGGTATAATAACGGTAGACCGTGCGCGTCTCCACCTTGCGCGTGTCGCTCGCGCTGATCTCCTTGTCGCCCCAGTCGGACCAATCCGTCCAGCGCTCATAAGTAAAGAGCTTTTTATAGTTCGTATAGCTCTGGGTATAGACCGGAATCTGGAAATACCAGTACGTATCCGCGCAGCAGCCGCTATTCGGATAATACTTGCAGTTACCGCCATTGGCGCCGCTCGCGTCCGTCGACGAGGCGTTCGATGTGCTGAAGAAAGCGTGGAAGGTCTGGAACTCGCCTTCGCAGACATCCGACACCCTGCGATTGATGGGGCCGGCCGTATAGCTGCCGCGGCACCAATGCCAGTAGATATAGCCGCTGACGGCTTCGCTGTTGACAACGGTCTTTGCCGTGGCCGTCTCCGAGGCGGAAACCGGCGTCTTGTTGTAGGTTCCGTACAGCGCGTTTCCGGTGTGGAAGCCGCCGGGCCAGGACTTGACATAGGTGACCGAACCGGAATTGGCCTTTTCCCAGTCGCTGCTCTTGCGCGTCCAGCCGCTCTCGGACGTGTTGTACGAGGTCTTTGTCTCATATTTGGAGGAGCGATACTGCGTCTTGCTCTCGATCAGGCTGTCCTCCACGCCGGCCGGCTTGGTCTCTGACCAGTCGGACCAGCCGACGGTGGCAGTTTCCGTGTAGGTCTTGCCGCAAACGGAGCAGGTGTATTTCGTGCCGCCGGGGGCAGAGCACGTCGCGGGGATCGTCTCGGAAACGTACTTGTGCGCAGCCATTTCAATCACCGCGGTATCCACATTTCCGCAGGTAGAGCACGTTCTGGTTTTGCTGCCTTGAGCCGTACAGCTGGCTTCTTGAACGACCGTCCAGTCCCCATAGGTATGGCCGCTTTTGGGTATGCTTCTGGTTTCCACACCGTTACACTTGGGGCACGTTCTCGTCTCTACGCCATCCTCTGTGCAGGTTGCCGACTTGGTCACAACCCAATCGCCATAGCTATGCAGTGTCGGCGCAATTGATCTTGTTTCCGTATGACCACATTTTGTACAAGATCTAACTTGCGTACCCGTTTCTGTGCAGGTCGGATATTTCGTATAGGTCCAGTCACCGTATGTATGCTGCAGGCAGCTACCATCGTAAATATAGTTATAATTGCCGGCAGCCGGGTCAGGATTCGGTCCATACTCCCAATATTTATTCGGCGTTGTAGATATGCCAAAATGCAGATGCGGCCCAGTCGCACAACCGGTAGCGCCAACTCTTCCGATTGTTTGACCGGCAGTAACATATGCACCATGATACACATTCGATGGAATACTTCCGCCCTGCATATGTGCATATTGATAGATTCTTCCATCATCCGCTTTGATCACGAGACCGGTTCCAAAGCCGTTGCAATCTGTGCTCTCCGGATGCTGAATAGAATAGGAATCATTATGCGTATTTGAGCAAAGATAAATATGCGTTACCGTGCCGGAAGCGGCAGCAATTACCGTTGCACCGTTAATGCTGCCATCGCTGATATCAATCGCATTGTTCGCATGGTATCCTTGGCTCAAATGTGTATGCCCCGGAACCGGCCAGTAAATGGTCACTGCCGCGTCGGCGTGCAGCGGCACCAGCGCCACCAACAGCACCAGTACAAGCAGCATACTCAGTATTCGTTTCTTCATTTCATCCTCCTGTTTCTATTTTTCTTCTGTATCTTCAGCGGAAATGTATTTCCGCAAAACGACATACATCCTCCACTCACCGGAGCGATGGGATCAGTTCGGCAAGGAAGCGGACCAGGATCACAGCGTCGGCGGACGTGATCACGCCGTCACCATTGATGTCCGCGGCTTTCTGCTGCTCGGCCGTGAGCTCGGCCAGATCCGTCAGACTGCGCGAGAGCAGCACTGCATCGGCCGATGTCACCAAGCCGTCCCCGTTGAGGTCGCCAAGCAAATACTCCGTCTCCCCGCACACGGTGCACACCCCGTTCTGATAGGTATGTCCTTTGGCGGGCAGCGTCTCTTGCGTGACTGCACCGCAATCCAGACACGTCACAGTTCGCAATCCGTCTTCCGTACAAGTTGCGGCTTGTTCCTCGGTTTTTGTGTGCGTATGGCTGCACGGAGCCGCCTCGCCCACACGGAAAGCGCTCTCCTCCGTGGTCACCAGCGCCGCGTCCTCCCGGCCGGGATAGGACGCCAGCTCCGTGACCGTGAGCACGAACCGGTAATCTCCAGCCGCGAGCGTCTGGAACGGCAGCGCGCTGTCCAGCTCGCTGCCGGCGAGCGCATAACTGTCGGCACGATCGAGCACAATGCGCTTTTCCAGCACCGGCTCCGAATCCTCCTGCGCCGGATAGACCGCCGCGCAGATCTCCGTCATGGGGTTGACGGACCGGACCGTCCCCTTCAGTGCAAAGGCGCTGCCGGCAGGAAGCTCGTCATTCGGGAAAGCCTTGTCCGTGACGGAAACCGTTTTATCATAGGAAACAAAATCGACATCCGCAGCCTTCAGCCACTGGCCGTCACCCGTTTTGCACCAGACGCCGCTGCCTGTCCGGGCGCAGGTACCGACCTGGATGTCAACGCCCTGATACACCGTGCCGACCGGCTCGGCGGCATCCGGCTGGGCGTACAGGTTCGTGTCCGCCCGGGTGCGGAGCGTCACCGCGACCGTCTGCAGCTGCAGACCGTAACCGCACTGTGCGCACACATCACCGGCCAGCGGCACACTGCACGCGTGCGTGTAAGTCACAGAGTCGCGCGTATTGCTGCGGTAGAGGATATAGCCACGATCGAGATACTTGGACTGAACTTTTGACAGCGGGTAGGCATGCCCGTCGCCGTACCATGTCTTCTGGCAGCAGTAGTTCGTCGCCGCATTGACGGTCGATTCCGAGATCTCCATGCCGTTGATCTTATGATTGCTGTCATATGTGAGCGCCGTGATCAGCACAACATGGGTACCGGCCAGGCAGAAGCAATCACCGACCTGCGCATTCTCGTAGGAGGTCGTGCTGATCTCGGTTGCATAGTTGGCAATGGTTCTCGTCGTCTGTCTGCTGCCAAGCCCCCACGCCCAGGAGACAAAGGCACTGCAGTCGCAGGAATAGTAAGGCGCTCTGCAGTTATACGTCGAATAGGAGGTATACATGCGGCTGTTCGGGTCGTTGACCGCCGCCGCAAAGCCGTCCAGATCGGTCACCCACGGCACATAGGCGGCGTTGACCGGCTGGCCATAAGGAAGGCCCGTATAGGTAACGCCGGCGCGATATGTAAGGTCACCGTTCCAGCCGAGGACATCCGCCTGCGGCGTCCACTGAATGTCCGTCATCTGATACGCGCGCTTGACGATATTTCGGACGCCCTCGGACAGCTGCACATCGCGCGCACTGTCGGCGGCCGCGCCGTCCATGCCAAACGCCGCGAAGGTCGTCAGCAGCAGCGAAAGCACCAGCAGAAAACTGAAAATCCGTTTTTTCATCTGATCCACCTCATCCAGTACGCGTTTCGGTTACACCAGCCCGGCGAGCAGGCGCACCAGCGCCACTGCATCCGCGGACGTGATGCGCCCGTCACCGTTCATATCAGCAGCCAGCAGCTGCTGCTCCGTCAGCTCCTCAAGATCGGAGAGGTAGCGAACGAGCAGGACGGCATCCGCCGACGTGCACTTCCCGTCGCCTGTCAGATCGCCCAGAAGCAGCTCCGGGTCCCGCTGGCCGCAGACGGTGCACTTCCCTTTTTCATAGGAATGTCCGGCAGCGGGCAGGGTCTCGTCCTTCGTCGTGCCGCACTGGGTGCAGGTATAGCGTCTGCATCCGTCCTCGGTGCAGGTCGCCTCCTGCACGAGCACACCGGCGTCCCATTTGTGCACGCCCGTTGCCGCGACCGTGCGCTCCTGATAAGCCGCGCATCTGGTGCAGACAGAGCGCTCCATACCCGCCACTGTGCATGTGGGCGCAGTATATGTCGTCCAGGCGCCGTAGTTATGGCCCAGCGCAGCCGTCGTCTCCGTCTTGGTCGCACCGCAGGCGCAGGTATAGGTCGTCTGGCCGGGCTGTGTGCACGTCGCGGCCGTCTGCGCCGTGACCTGATAGGTATGTCGGTGCGTCCCGGTCAGCGGTGCGCCGTACCAGTAGTCCAGATCCACATTGCCGCTGATGCCGCTGATCTGTCCCTTGCTGCTGTACTGCCACATCTGATAGGGCTTGTTATAATTGGTCTGATCGGCCCAGACGGCGATCCAGCGCTCCCACTGATCGTAAGCTGCGTCCGTCAGGAGCGTTGTCCACCAGTTCCGGTTGGCATAAACGCCGGCCCGGTAACCGGCCGCCTGAATCGCATTGCAAAAAATCGTCGTGTGGCGCAGAATGTCCGCCGCGGAACAGTTGCTGCTGATCACGGAATCCTCCAGATCGAGATAGACCGGCAGCTGCGGGGTGTGTCCCTGCAGCAGACGCAGCACGTGCTGTGCCTCGTCGCTCGCCTCGTCGTCCGTTGCCGCGTAGGAATACAGATACACACCGTAAGGAATGCCGAGCCGCTCACAGGCGGCAACATTTGCGCTCCACTGGCGGTCATCCTGTGCGGTCAGATTGCCGCCAAAGCCGCAGCGGATGACCGCAAAATCGATCTGCCCCGCAACAGCATCCCAGTTGATAGCCCCCTGGTGATGGCTGACATCGATTCCCTTTGCAACGACCGTCGCATCCAGCAGCTCCGGGGACTGCTCCTGCGTCTCAGCGGGTGCCGCATCCGGCATCTGCGCCGACACCGCTGGCACCACCAGCCCGAGCAGCAAAATCAGAGTAAGGAAAAGCGTGATCCCATACTTTTTCATCCGTGCATCCTCTCATTCCGGCAGCAGAATGCAGCCGGTATCGGCTGCATTACAAAAACGAAGCCAAACACCGCAAATCGCAAAAAAATGATGCCGCCGCTGCCAATTTTGTATAAAATTGCACACTCTGCAATAATTATATACATCCGGTCATGCCCTGTCAATTGCATTTCAAATCTGTGTCCGATTTCCTCTCGGTGTGCTGCGAGCCATGGCGCAAAAATCCCCCGCCGGTCGTACCGGTGGGGGATCGCTTTCAAGATTTATTTCCCGGGTGCAGCTGCCACTGCGCGCCGGGCACGCAGACGGGCCGAGCCCACATCAATGAGCCAGACAAGCAGAACAAAGCCAAGGAAAATAGCGCTGACATCATTCCACGCATACTGGTTCATGGCGAAGATGAGCGGCGCGCCGATACCGCCGGCGCCAACAAGGCCGAGCACGGATGCCTCACGGATATTGACATCGAACCGGTAGAGCACAGCCGAGGAAAACGCCGGGCCGAGCTGCGGCAGCACTGCATAGCGAATGCGCGGCAGCAGCGAGACGCCCATGGCGCGCAGCGCGTCGTAGGCGCGAAAATCCAGCGACTCGATCGCCTCAGTGAAGCGCTTGCTGAGCAGGCCGATGCTGCACACCGCGAGCGTCAACACACCGGTGAACGCACCGGGGCCGGAGACGCGGATGAAGATGAGCCCGTAGATCAGAAACGGCACGGAGCGGATTGCCACGATCAGCACCCGGAACAGCAGCGCAACTGGGCGCGGCAGCAGCTTCGGCGTGCTCAAAAACGCCAGCGGTGCCGCAAGCAGTGCGCCGAGGCCGGTGCCGGCCAGCGCGATGCCGACCGTCTCGAGCAGCAGCCAGCCGAGCCCGTCCTTGCCGGTGCCGAAGAAAAAGCCCCAGTCCGGATGCAGCAGCCCATCGCCCATCGCCGCGAGCACACTTTTACTCGTATGCGCCAGATCCGGCGCTTCGATGCCCGCCGTGCAGACGACCACGCACACCAGCACCGCCGCCCAGAGCACACGCTTTGCCCTGCGCGGGATGCTGCGCTCGCCGCGGATGATGCGCCCGAGCGCATGGCTGAGCCACTCGATGCAGCAGACGGTCACGAACAGGCACACGAGGATCGCACCGACGCGGCCGTACTCCCGCCACGAGATCTTCTCATTGAGCAGCAGACCGATGCCGCCGGCCCCGACATAGCCGAGGATCGCACTGTGGCGCACATTCGTCTCGAGCAGGTAGAGCGCGTTGGTCAGATAGCCGGAGGCGATCTCCGGAACGACGGCGCGCGCATAGGCACGCGCCGGGGACACGCCCATGGCGCACAGCGCGCGATAGGGCGCGAGCGTCAGCGTTTCAATGTCCTCATACGTCAGGCGCGTCATGACGGCCAGTGTGAAGAGCGTGATGGCAACCGTGCCGGAAAAAGTACCGAGACCGAACAGGAACGTCGCCAGCAGCGCAAGGATCAGCGCCGGAAACGAGCGCAGCACCTGCACCAAAAACCGCAAAACCCTGCGCACCGGCGCCGGGCACGGCAGATTCGCCGCGCACAGCGGCGCGAGGATGAGCGCCAGCAGCACGCCCAGCGCCGTGCCGGTGACGGACATACGCAGCGTGGCCAGCAGCGGCGCGACAATCGCGGACAGATAGCTCCAGTCCGGCGGGAAGAGCTGCGAGGCAATGTCGCGCAGGTGCGCCCGACGCGCCCAGAACACCGCCGGGTCGCACCCCGTGAGCCAGAACGCCAGCGCAAACAGCGCGAGCACACCCAGCGCCCGCGCCCAGCGCTTGCCGCGGGAGCGCGTCATGGCGCAGCCTCGCTTTCCGCATCGCCATAGATGCGTGTGAGGTCTGCGTCCGTCACGGCGGCGGGTGCGCCGTCGAGCACGATCTGCCCGGCATGCAGGCCAAGGAGCCGGGTGGAAACCGCCCGGCTCTGGTCGAGATTATGACTGTTCATGAGAATGGCGACGCCATCCGTGCGCTGAATGTCCTGCAGCAGCGCAAGGATCTGCCGGCCGGTGACCGGATCGAGCGAGGCGACCGGTTCATCCGCCAACAGCAGTGCCGGTCTGCGCATGAGCGCCCGCGCGATGGCGACGCGCTGCTTCTGCCCGCCGGACAGATTGCAGACCGGCTCGTCGCACTTGTCCGCCAGACCGACGCGCGCGAGCAGACGCTCTGCCTCAGCGATCTGTGCGCGCGAAAACAGGCCCAGCAGCGCCGCCGGCAGCGCCATGTCCGGCAGGCAAGCATTGAGCACATTCTGCCGGCAGGAGACCGGCTCTACGAGCGCGAAGTCCTGATAGATGGTGCCGATGCGCTTTTGCACGGCGCGCTTGGCGCGGCCGCGCGCGCGGGAAAACGGCTGCCCGTCGATGCACACTTCCCCGCCGTCGCACGACAGTGTGCCGTTGAGGATGCGAAACAGCGTCGTCTTCCCGGCACCGGACGGGCCGATAACAGACACGAACTCTCCGGGTTCAAGGCCGAAGGAGACATCCGTCAGCACTTGCGGCTGTCTGCCGAAGCGCTTGCTGATGTGTGCAGCTTCCAGCAGCATGGGTTTACTTTCCGGCGGACTTGAGCATGGCCTGTGCGTCACGCTCGCCGTCATAGTCCGAATCCTTGCCCCAGGTATAGCCGACCTGGCTGAAGACGCTAATGATCTCCTTGCCCTCGTCGGTCTGGGCGATCTCGATGAACGCCTCGCCGAGCGCCTTGCGGAAATCCTCGTCCGCCATGAGGTCGGAGGTCTTGCTGTAGGCGATCATATCATTATAGATCCCCTCGGTCACACCGATGATGCCGGTCTGCTCGACCATGGGTGCCGTACCGCCGAGCTTTTCCTGCCAGATGGGTGCGTTCTTGATGCGGATGTGGCCATAGGAGACCATCACGTCCGCCTGACCGGTGGCCAGACGTGCGAGCGACGTGCTGTGCGAGTCAGACTGCACCACGTGATCCAGATCCGCGATGGTCTTGCCGTAGTGCTCCTGCAGCCAGAGGCTCGGATAAATGTAGCCGGATGCGGACGTCGGAGCGAGCACGGACCAGGTCGCGCTGTTGAGATCGTCCCACGTCAGCTCCTCGCCGGCGTTGACCTTTGCCACCAGTTCCTGACCCTTCGCACTCGGGCCGGCCAGAATGATCGAGCGATAGTAGGTCGTCATGTCCTGCGTGTTTTCCTCAATCGTGCCGTCGTTCCAGTCAGCCGGGTTCGTGGAGTCCTTGTTGATGCCGTAGCGCAGTGCAGTCAGCAGCACGTCGCAGTCATCGGAAAACAGGACATAGTTGCCGCCGGAGATGAAGCCGATGTCCGCGCTGCCGGCGCTGAGCGCTTCGCCCACGGCAGTGTAGCTCGTGCCGACGGTCATGTCGATGCTCTGTACGTCGTAGCCCTTTTCCAGCAGCTTTGCCTTGAGCAGCGCCTCAAGCGGTTCGGTCGCCGTCGTGATCTGATCGGCATCCGCATACGGGGAAAACGCGATCTTCAAGCTCTCGATCGTCTTTGTGCCGCCAGCTGTTCCGGCATCCTTCTGGCCGCAGCCGGCCAGCAGACCGAGCGCCATGACCAGAGACAACATCATTGCCACTACTTTTTTCATGTACATACCCTCCAGATTTTTTCTTTCCGACGGCCGCAGGCATAAAAAAGCGGCATATGCAGCGCTGCATACACCGTACCTGATGACCGGCAGACGCTGAGAATCCGCCCCTGCGGACGGATTTGGCCGGTCGATCCTCTCTGGGATCCTCTCAGCCCGGAACACGGGCTCCCTCGCAATCTGGTTTCGTCATCATTTTCTGTTGAGCGCGGCGCCAGGGCGCTCCCCCTTTCGCCGCATTCCGGAAACCAATCGACAGCTTACCACATGGCTCCGGAGAATGCAAGCAGTTTGTAAAATGGAAGTAAAATTTCTGCTGCCGTAGCATTTTCACCGGCGAATGCGCAGCAAAACGCGGGCGGTGCTAATGCACCGCCCGCAAGGGAAACCGAAAACTTCTACCGCGCGTCTCTGCAGCGCATATGATACGCTGATTGCAGGCAGACTTTCTGATGTTTTGGGAGTACTTGAAGCAATGCCTCATACACTTCCTCATAATACATAATACGCACAAACTCCTGATTTGTCCGGAGAGAATTGATACGATTTGCCGGACTGTTGCCCTTATACTTTGGCAGCGGCCCGTAGCTCAAATAAATCCACCAGTCGGTTGATCCCGTCGTCGTTGCATAATCCATTCCGACCATACAGCGGTCATAGTACAAAACAACACTTTTGCGGAATGGACGCGTGCAGACCAGATGGTCCGGGTATAGATAAACATGCTCGTCCATACTGATAAACCAGAACACGCCCATCCATCCGACCACTTCCATCGGGCCAAATACTATAAGAATCAAAACGTCTGTAAGAAATCCGTTATACCACAGCACAATAAGCACCGCCGTCGCCAATGCGCCCATTACCGCTGCTCCGGCCAGCACAGATGGCGCACAGGCATACCCTTTTACGTTCTTTTTCTTCGACTTGGTTATCTGCACAGCTATTTCCCCTCAAAAGATGGCGTTCCGGTCATCCATCCATATCTCAAATATGTTCTCTCCACCAGCGGTCAGTCTTGTATGCCTCGGGAATCGTCTCATCAAACAGTGGATCGGCATACCCCATGGCTATCAGCTCGTCCACCCAGCGCTCACGAAGAGATGCCGGAAGCAGAGGCTTTGCACACCACGGACAGTAATGGATCACGATATGCGAATGCCCATCCCCGCACGGGATGCCGTATTCATGAAACTGCGGCAGATATGAGATTACTTCGCCATCGCAGAGCTGTGCCGTGTGTTCCGTCACGATGCGGACATGTGCCTGCATATTCCTGCAGCAAAAATCCATGCGTTCCACTCCTATATCTCTCATCGGTTGAAAGATGGCGCGTACCCATCTTCGCTCATTTTTTGCGCTTCATGCTATAAAAGGCACCAAAGAACACAATTGCGAACATGCCCAGTAATCCAAAACCATAGTCAATATATAACACAATATCGACCGCTTCGCGAGTACGGATTACGGCTGCCAAAAGAAAGTTCGCGATTCCCAGAAGATATGCGTAAATCTGCAGGCAAACGGCGACCGTCGAAAAATAACTGCGTTGATTTTTATCGCGCAAGAACAAAAACACTTTGAGCACACGAGTGTTTTTCAACTTCACACGATGATGGCCGGACAGCCGCTCCGAGATCAGCACCTGATCGTCAAAGTGGTACCCGCCAAACAGGAATCCGACCAGCAAAAGCAGCCCCATTTTCAGCAGCTCCACGTTCATTCCTCCCACTTCAGGCCATTCTATTTGAATTCTAACACACCCCTGCGCGGTTGTCCACGCAAAGCAATGGCACGCGCGGCGTGCCCGCCTCATATTCCCCGCAGAAATTCATATACTGAATTACGCAAATATGGGGAGTGGTGTAAGTGCACACGGACATGGAAGCGCGCGCATGCGATCTTGCGGAATATCTTCTCGCCAACAATACCACCGTCCGCGCCGCCGCCAAACAATTCGGCGTTTCAAAATCGACCGTCCACAAGGATCTGACGGAGCGGCTGGAGAAGATCAACCCCGCGCTCTATCAGCAGGTCCGGCAGCTGCTGGACCGCAACAAGGCGGAGCGGCACATCCGCGGCGGCATGGCGACGCGGCGAAAATACAAAGGTACATAAACCGGCGCGCGGCCTCCCGGATGGGCGGCCGCGCTGCGCATATTTCTCACCAAAACGGAAACGCTACCGTCGAAGGTGATTGCTTGAAATCCAAACGAATCGGACCTCAGACCGTGCAGTTTACCGCGCCGCCCGTGATCCTCGCCTCCGCCAGCGTCGTGGGCAAAAAGGAGGGCGAGGGCCCGCTGCGCGACTGCTTTGACAGCGTCAGTCAGGACACTTATTTCGGCACGAAGAGCTGGGAGCAGGCCGAGAGCGCCATGCTGCGGCAGTGCTTCGACCTCGTGTGCCAAAAAGCCGGGCTGCAGCCGGAGCAGCTCGACTATGTACTCTCCGGTGACCTGCTCAACCAGTGCGTGGGCTCGGCCTATGCCATGCGAGACATCGGTGTGCCCTATCTGGGGCTGTACGGCGCGTGCTCGACGATGGCGGAATCGCTCAGTCTGGCCGCCATGCTCATCGACGGCGGCTACGCCGAACACGCCGCCGCGCTCACGAGCTCGCACTTCTGCTCTGCCGAGCGGCAGTACCGGTTCCCGCTGGAGTACGGCGGCGTGCGCACACCGACCGCGCAGTGGACCGTCACCGGCTCCGGCGCGCTCATTCTCGGTGCGTCTGGCAACGGGCCGCGCGTGACGATGGTGACGACCGGCAAGATCGCCGACGCGGGCATCACGGACGCGAACAACATGGGTGCGGCCATGGCGCCCGCAGCCTACGAGACACTCAAGGCGCACTTTGCCGACACCGGCCGCACACCGGACTACTATGATCTGATCGTGACCGGCGACCTCGGCAAGATCGGGCACGCCGTCGTGATGCGGCTGTTTCAGGACGACGGCATCGACCTCACAGGGCTTTACACCGACTGCGGTCTGCTGATCTATGACCTGGAGGGGCAGGACGTGCACGCGGGCGGCTCTGGCTGCGGATGCAGCGCATCCGTGCTCGCGGGGCATCTGCTAAAGCTGCTGGAGAGCGGACAGATCCGGCGGCTGCTGTTCGCGGCGACCGGTGCGCTCATGTCACCCACCGCGTCCATGCAGGGCGAGAGCATCCCCGGAATCTGCCACGCCGTGGCGATCGAAACGCAGGTGAACACATGATCCTTGGCTATGTAAAAGCATTTCTGATTGGCGCCGCATTGTGCATGATTGGTCAGGTGCTGATCGACAAAACGAAGCTGACCCCTGCGCGCATCCTGACGCTGTACGTGGTGACGGGTGTGGTGCTCGGTGCGGTCGGCATCTACGAGCCATTTGCCAAATGGGCCGGCGCGGGGGCGACCGTGCCGCTGACCGGGTTCGGCAATCTGCTGGCAAAGGGCGTGCATGATGCCGTGGCCGAAAAGGGCGTGCTCGGCGCGTTCACCGGCGGCTTTGAGGCCGGCGCGGCCGGAATTTGTGCGGCCATTTTCTTCGGTCTGCTCGTGGCCATGTGCTTCAAGTCCAAAGACAAGCAATAATATAGACACATCTGCCGCGTATGCGGCGCAAAAAAAGAACCGACCCGGATGGATCGGTTCTTTTTTATGTAATGTACGCGGTTTAGCCTCTCGCAGCGGCTTCGCCGGCCTCGAGCGCCTTCATGTTGCCCTCGAGGAACTTGGCCTTTCTCTCGCCAAGCTCGATGCGGATCGCTTCGCCAAGGATCTCGTTGGAGACGACCGGAGCCTTCTCCATCAGAGCGCCGAGGATCGCAACGTTCGCGCCCTTCGGGTTGCCGACGGACTCGGCAATGCCGTTGGCGTCGCAGTAGACGACCTGGATGTCATCACGCTCGGCCTTGCGGTCGATGATGGAGCTGTTGATGACGAGGACGCCGCCCGGCTTGACGTGGCTCTCGAACTTGTCCAGAGACGGACGGTTCATCGCCACAACGCAGTCAGCCATGTCGACCAGCGGGGATGCGACCGGATCGTCGGAGACGATGACGGAGCAGTTCGCCGTGCCGCCGCGCATCTCGGGGCCGTAAGAGGGCAGCCAGGAGACGTGCTTGCCGTCGAGCATGCAGGCCATAGCCAGGAACTTACCGATCAGGAGCATGCCCTGACCGCCAAAGCCAGCAAAAATGTATTCTTTCTTCATGTTATTCAGCCCCCTTGTCCTTCTTAACGCCGAGCGGGTAGTACGGAATCATGTTCTCTTCCAGCCACTCCATCGCCTTGATCGGGCTCAGGCCCCAGTTCGTCGGGCAGGCGGACAGGACTTCGACCAGCGTGAAGCCCTTGCCTTCCATCTGGTAATGGAACGCCTTGGAAATGGCCTTCTTCGCCTTGACGATGTTCGGGGTGTTGTTGACGGCAACGCGCTCGATGTAGTAGGAGCACGGAACCTCAGCGAGCATCTCGGAGACCTTCAGCGGAGCGCCGCACCAGTCCTCATCACGGCCGTAGGGGCTCGTGGTGGTCTTCTGGCCAACCAGCGTGGTCGGAGCCATCTGGCCGCCGGTCATGCCGTAGATCGCGTTGTTGACAAAGATCGTGGAGATCTTCTCGCCGCGGTGCGCAGCGTGAACGATCTCAGCGGTGCCGATGGACGCCAGGTCGCCGTCGCCCTGATAGGTGAAGACGAGGGTGTCCTTGCCGACGACGCGCTTGGCGCCGGTGGCGACTGCGGGTGCACGGCCGTGAGCGGCTTCGTACATATCGCAGTTGAAGTAATCATAAGCAAAAACGGAGCAGCCGACCGGCGCGACGCCGATGACCTTGCCGTCCAGATTCATCTCATCAATGACCTCAGCGACCAGGCGGTGGATAATGCCATGGTTGCAGCCCGGGCAGTAGTGGAACTGCTTGTCCGTGAGGAGCTTGGTCTTTTCAAAAACAACAGACATTTACTTGCCCTCCTTCATGCTGATAATCTTCGCCTTGATCTCTTCGGTGGTCGGCATCTGGCTGCCGAGGTGGCCAAAGAAGTCGACCGGCTTTGCGCCGTTGATGGCGATCTTGACGTCCTCGAGCATCTGGCCTTCGTTCAGCTCGACATCGAGCACAGCCTTCACGCCCGGCTGCTCCGCAGCCTTCTTGACGGCGTCGTACGGGAACGGCCAAACGGTGATCGGGCGAACCAGACCAACGTTGATGCCCTGCTCCTTGAGCTCGGCAATGGCGGACTTGGCGATACGCGCAACCGTGCCGAAAGCGGTGATGACATACTCAGCACCCTCGAGGTTGTACTCTTCCCACTGCTGCTCGTTGGCAGTGATCTCACGATAGCAGGCCTGCAGCTCGTCGTTGTGGACGGACAGGGTCTCGGTATCGATGTAGATGGAGTTGATGACGCCGCGCTTGGCCGGATCGTCGCCCGGTTTCCAGCCGGTGCAAGCCCAGGGCTTCTTCTCGGGATCGATCTTGTAGTCGACCATCTCGGGCATCTCCACGGGCTCCATCATCTGCGCGATGATGCCGTCGGCGAGGAAGAGGACCGGTATACGGTACTTCTCAGCCTTGTCGAAGGCGTACATCATGATGTCGATCGCTTCCTGCACGGATGCCGGAGCGTAGGTCAGCAGGTGGTAGTCACCGTTGCCGCCGCCCTTGACAGCCTGGAAGTAATCGCCCTGAGAAGCCTGAATGTTGCCGAGGCCGGGGCCGCCGCGCATGACGTTCAGGATGACAGCCGGGAGCTGCGCGCCTGCGCAGTAGGAAATGCCTTCCTGCTTCAGGCTGACACCGGGGCTGGAGGAAGAGGTCAGCGCACGTGCACCAGCACCGGCTGCACCATAGATCATGTTGATTGCCGCAACTTCGCTCTCGGCCTGCAGGAAGCAGCCGCCGACTTCGGGCATACGTGCGGACATATATTCAGGAATCTCCGTCTGCGGAGTGATCGGATAGCCGAAGAAGTAACGCGCGCCTGCACGGATCGCAGCCTCAGCGATAGCTTCGCTACCCTTCATAAGCGTCAATGCCATTTTCGATGTACCTCCTTAATCTCTCACAATGCTGATTACCACGTCCGGGCAAGTACGCGCGCAGGAAGCGCAGCCGATGCAGGCCTCCGGATTCGCGACGACGGACGGATGATAACCCTTTGCGTTGAGTTTGTCTTTTGCCAGCGCCAGAACGCCCTTCGGGCAAGCTCTGACACAGAGACCGCAACCCTTGCAAAGATTCTCGTTGATGGTCACCTTTACCATTTTTGCTACCTCTTTTCTGTTCTGTTTTGCGAAATTGCCTATGTAAACCGCAAGAGCGGGTTACGCCTGTTTCTTCTCCGACAGACTGTGGATATAGCTCTCCCAGTCGCGCTTCATGATGATATCTATGGCGACGGGTTTGCCGATATACTTCGGGTCGTGGCCCTCGGCAAGGAAAATATCGAGCATGTCCTTCTTGCCGGTCGTATACATGACCGGAACGCCCGTCCGGTCGCTGACCTCGCGCAGCATCTCATAACCGTCGCGCAGCTCCGCCGGCGTGGTCATGGTGGCGAGATTAGTATTGTTGATCATACCCGTGATCTTCAGGTGCGAATGGATCTGCATCTGCTCCTGCAGGTCGATGATCTTCTCCACCGTGCCGGCGAGCGGACGGCGGATGTTGACCACGTTCAAAACCTCCAGCTGCTCCGGGCCCATGGCCATAAAGTCCTGAAAGTCCTCATAATAGCGGCCGAGTGCCGTGGAACCGACGGCGTCGCCGCCGACGTCAAACACAACGGTGTCCCAGTTCATGGCAAATGCAGAAGCGACCTCCGCCGGCAGGGACAGCGTCTCCACGCCGGAGCAGGCATAGTTCGGAGAGATGAGACGGATCTCTTTCTGCTCCACGAGCTTGCCGCGCTCAGTCAGGCGGAAGTAGGTATTGACCAGATCGAGGTCAATGAGTTCTGTCTTTCCGGTTTCAGCCGCTTTAAAAGCAAAATTCAGCGCAAGCTCACTCTTGCCGCTGCCGTAGTTGCCGATCATAACATATATCTTTTTCAAAACGATGCTCCTCCCCTCAAGGGGTATTCAAGATGCGCAAATGGGTATTAAAAATCGAAATACATCCATTCAAATATTCAAATCTCAACGGTTATCATAGTAGCACAATCGGGCGAATTCGTCAACAAATGTTGTTCTGTTTTGTGGAACGTTACCAATTTCACTCGCCATTTCTGGACAAGATGCCAGTTATCTGCGAATTAACAATGCCGTCTAAAAATTAACAGCCGTTTTTCCCTGTTTCAGGTAGAGATACCACGCACTCACGCCCACCAAAAGCACGCCGCCAACGAGGTTGCCGAGCGTGACCGGCAGGAGATTACCTGCCAGTGCCCCGCCCCATGTCAGCCCCTCGGCCACCGCGCCGGTCTGCGCCGCCGTCAGCAAACCCGCCATAAGATAATACATATTGGCAACACTGTGCTCAAAACCCGCGACGACGAACGTCATGATTGGGAAAAACACGGCTATGATCTTCCCGGGGACGGATCGTGCTGCGCTGGCCATCCAGACGGCGATACAGACGAGAAAATTGCACAAAATGCCGCGAAAGAAAGCGTCGCCGAGCGACAGAGACGCCTTCGCCTGCGCGATGGCAATCACCGACGCTGCCAACCGGCCGTCAAACGCAGAAAACACATGCCCCAGCACGCAGAGCGCCGCAACGAGTGCCGCGCCCACAAAATTACCCAGATAGACAACACACCAATTACGGAGCATCTGCCGCGTGCAGATCACGTGCGACAAAACGCCCATGATCATGAGGTTGTTGCCGGTGAACAGTTCGCTGCCGGCCACAATGACCATGGCGAGGCCGGCCGGAAAAACGCAGCCGGAGACGAGCTTCGCCAGCGACGGGTCGCCCACCGTGGCCGCCGCAGCCGTGGATGCGGCGCCCGCCAGCGCGACGAAGGCCCCCGCCATGCAGGCAAGCAGAAACATCCGGCCCAGCGGCAGTGCCGCCTTGGCCCGGCAGGCAGAGAGATAATTCTCCGCGACTTCTTTTGGGGTATACATGGGCAGCTCCTCCGATTCGATACAAGATATGCAATACATCACATTTTATCACCGCATATCTTGTGCCGTCAAGTCCGGCTATGAAAATGCAGCCGGAGAACTTCTCCGGCTGCCTAGGTGGCCAGCCATTCGCGCAGACGCTCCACGGCGCGCCGCTCCAGGCGCGACACCTGTACCTGTGAGATATGCAGGATACCGGCGGCGCGCTGCTGCGTCAGGCCGTGATAAAACCGCAGGGCAATGACCTGCCGCTCCCGCTCCGGGAGCTGGCGCAGCGCCTCGCGCAAGGCGGCGTATTCGACCATGCGCTCCTCCTGATCGTAGTCCCCAAGCGTATGCTCGAGTGTGAAGCCGGTCTCCCCGTTCTCCTTCTGCAGGGACTCTGTGGGGCCGGTGGCCGTCTCGGCGGCAGCGATCTCCTCAGGCTCGAGCCCGGTATCGGCCGAGAGCTCGGAGAGCGTCGGCTCACGGCCGAGCGTCTGCTCCAGGCGCGTGCGCGCCGTGCGGATCGCCTGCGCACGCTCCTTGACGCTGCGGCTGACCTTGACCGCGCCATCATCGCGCAGAAAGCGCCGGATCTCTCCCGAAATCTTCGGGACGGCGTATGTAGAAAAGCAGGTGCCGTACTGCTCGTCAAAGCCCTGCATGGCCTTCAGAAAACCGACGCAGCCGAGCTGGTACAGGTCATCCGGCTCGACACCGCGGCCAAAAAACCGCCGCGCCACGCTCCAGATCAGGCCGGTATTTTCCGTGACCATCCGCTCTGCCGCCGCAGTGTCTCCCGCCTGAGCGCGCCGGAGCAGATCGCGCGTCTCCTCCGCGATCATGCGCGGCGGCGGATGCGGCGGCACATCGTCACGGTCGTGCCGCGGCCGGGCACGGACTTGACCCGCAGCGTGTCCATGAAGCTCTCCATGATCGTAAAGCCCATGCCGCTGCGCTCCTCCCCACCGGTGGTGTACATCGGCGTGCGCGCCTGCGCCACATCGGCGATGCCGATGCCGTGATCCTTGACGACGATCTCCAGCCGCGCATCCGGCAGGATACGCACACGCACCTGCACCGTGCCAAGCTCGTCCGGATAGGCGTGCACGACCGCGTTCGTCACGGCCTCGGACACGGCGGTCTTGATATCGCCGAGCTCGGCAAGCGTCGGGTCGAGCTGCGCGGCGAAGGCCGCCACTGCCGCACGCGCAAAGCCCTCGTTCACGCTGCGCGCCGGAAACTCCAGCTTCATGTAGTTTTTCTGCGTCAACACTGTTCACACTCCTTTGTCCGGTCCTCGAGCACCGGGACGATGTTGGTCAGGCCAGCCACATCCAGCACCCGGCGCACCTGCCGTGGTACGCCGCACAGCGCCAGCGCACCGCCTGTCTGCCGCAGCAGACGGTCGGTCTTGAGGATAACCGCGATCCCGGAGCTGTCCATGAAGCTCAAGCCGGACAGATCGAGCACACAGCGGCGCGGCAGGTACTCCTCCACGGCATCCTCTATGCAGGGCATGGCCTCCTGCGCCGCCGCGTGATCCAGCTCGCCGAGCAGCCGCAGTGTCAGACACCGGCCATCATCATGCGTTATGATCCGCATCTGCTTGTACCTCCTATATTAAAAGAAAAAGCACCGTGTACGATCTGTTCGTACACGGTGCTATTGTAGCCCAGAGTCGTGGGCCGAATTTGTCGGACGGCGGCGCTCAGCCGAGGTTTTTCAGGCTGGCCTCGAGATTTTCCACGAGTGCCTTCGCCTTCTCGGCGCGCTCGCGCTCCGTCTGCACGACAGCCTCCGGCGCGCGGGAGATGAAGTTCTCGTTCGAGAGCTTGCGCATCTGCCCCTCGTAATTCTTGCGCGCCTTTTCGAGCTCTTTTTCCAGACGCGCGCGCTCCTTGTCGAGGTCGATGAGCTCGGCCATCGGCATGAAGAGCTTGGCCTCTTCCGTGACGGTGGAGACCATCTTCTCCGCATCAGCCGGCAGCTCGCTGCTGATGGTGATCTGCTCGGCATAGGCGAGCTTCGTGATATAGATCTCGCCGGAGCGGAAGGCGTCCTGCCGGTCGGTCGTGATGAACAGGTGCGCCTTTCTGCTCGGCGGCACGTTCATCTCGGCGCGGCGGCTGCGCACGGCGCGGATGGCGTTCATGACCATCTCAAAATCGCGCTCCTCCGCCGGGAAGGCAAGCGATTCGGTATACTCCGGATAGCGGGCGATCATGAGCGCCTCACCGTCGTGCGGCAGAGCCTGCCAGATCTCTTCGGTGATGAACGGCATGAACGGATGCAGCAGCTTGAGAATATCCGTCAGGACATACAGCAGCACCTGCTGCGCGCTGCGGGCGCGGGCCTCGTCGCCGCTGTTGAGGCGCGGTTTCGTGAGCTCGATATACCAGTCGCAGTACGTGTCCCAGATAAAGTCGTAAATCTTCGCCGCGGCGATGCCGATCTCGTACTTGTCGAGGTTCTCGCACACTTCCTTCGAGAGTGTGTTGAGCTTCGAGAGCACCCATTTATCCTCGAGCTCGAGCGTCTCGGGCAGCTCGTTTTTGTCGATGGTGAGGTTCATCATCACAAAGCGCGATGCGTTCCAGAGCTTATTGGCAAAGTTGCGCATAGCGCCGCACTTCTCGACATAGAAGCGCATATCGTTTCCGGGGCTGTTGCCCGTGATGAGGTTGAAGCGCAGGGCGTCGGCGCCGTAGGTGTCGGCCATCTCGAGCGGGTCGATGCCGTTGCCGAGGGACTTGGACATCTTGCGGCCCTTATCATCGCGGACCAGGCCGTGGATGAACACCGTCGGGAACGGGATGTCCTTCATCTGCTCGAGGCCGGAGAAGATCATGCGCGCGACCCAGAAGAAGATGATGTCATAGCCCGTGACCATGACGCTCGTGGGATACCAGAACTTCAGATCCTCCGCGTCCTTATCCGGCCAGCCGAGCGTGGAAAACGGCCAGAGTGCGGAGCTGAACCAGGTGTCGAGCACGTCGGGATCGCGGTGGATGTTCCTGCTGTGGCAGGCCTCGCACTCGCAGGCGTCGGTGCGCGAGACGGTGACATGACCGCAGTCATCGCAGTACCACGCCGGGATCTGGTGGCCCCACCAGAGCTGGCGGGAAATGCACCAGTCGTGGACATTCTCCATCCAGTTATAATAGGTCTTGCTGAAGCGCTCGGGCACGAACTTGATGCGTCCGTCACGCACGGCCTCGATGGCGGGCTCGGCCAGCGGCTTCATCTTGACGAACCACTGCGGGCTCGTCATCGGCTCAACGACCGTGCCGCAGCGGTAGCACGTGCCGACGTTGTGGTTATAGGGCTCGGTCTTGATGAGGTAGCCCTGCTCCTCGAGATCGGCCACGATGGCCTTGCGCGCCTCATAACGGTCGAGACCGTTGTACTTGCCGCCGTTGATGACGCGGGCGTCCTCGTCGAAGATAAGGATCTGCTCGAGGTTGTGGCGCAGACCGACCTCATAGTCGTTCGGGTCGTGGCAGGGCGTCATCTTGACGCAGCCGGTGCCGAAATCGAGCTCGACGTAATCGTCGGCCACGATGGGCAGCTCGCGGCCCACGAGCGGCAGGATCGCCGTCTTGCCGACGAGGTGCTGGTAGCGCTCGTCCGCCGGGTTGACCGCAATGCCGGTGTCGCCGAGCATGGTCTCCGGACGGGTGGTGGCAATGGTGAGATAGTCATTGCTGTCCTTGAGCGGATAGCGGATATACCAGAACGCGCCGGGCATGTCCTTGTATTCGACCTCCGCATCCGACAGCGCCGTGCGGCAGTGCGGGCACCAGTTAATGATACGGTTGCCCTTGTAGATCAGGCCCTTTTCGTATAGTTCGCAAAACGTCTCACGCACGGCCTTCGAGCAGCCCTCGTCCATGGTGAAACGGCTGCGGTCCCAGTCGCAGGACACACCGAGCGACTTCTGCTGCTCGACGATGCGGTTGCCGTACTGCTTTTTCCACGCCCAGACGCGCTCCAGAAACGCATCGCGGCCGAGATCATAGCGAGTCAGCCCCTCTTCCTTGCGCAGCATCTCCTCGACCTTGATCTGCGTGGCAATGCCGGCATGGTCCGTGCCGGGCACCCACAGGGCGGCATAGCCCTGCATGCGCTTGTAGCGCGTGAGGATGTCCTGCAGCGTCGCGTCGAGCGCGTGGCCCATGTGCAGCTGGCCGGTGACGTTCGGGGGCGGCATGACGATGGAAAACGGCTTTTTGTCCGGATCGGCTTTGCCGGCAAAGTAGCCGCCGCGCATCCACATGTCATAAATCTTGCTCTCGACCTGTTTGGGGTCGTAGACTTTCGGAAGCTCTTTCATGGCTCCTCCTCCTTTAAGATTGCCGGGGCGCAAAAAAATCGCCCCGAAACGAACTGTTTCAGGGCGATCGAAACCGCGGTACCACCTGAATTCCACGCAAACGCGTGACACTCTTGTCTCTGTAACGGGAGAACCCGGCCGCCCTACTCCGTTCAGGCCGGCTGCTCCGGGGCGACCTTCATCTCCGGCATCCGAAAGGCTTGCACCAACCGCCTTCTCTCTGACGTCCGCCGGAAGACTACTCCTCCCCTTCTTCGCAAATGGATGGGAAAATTATAGGCCCTGCCGTGCCGTTTGTCAAGCGTTTCTGAGCCAGCGCACGACCGAAAGCGCCGCGCAGTTTCCCTCGCCGACCGCCGCCGGGATCTGATAGGGCGCGCCGGTGCAGTCCCCGGCCGCAAAAACACCGGGGATGCTCGCGGCGTAGTCCGCGCCCACGACGATGTGGCCCTTTTGCGTGGCAAGGCCGGGCAGGAGCGTATCGGCCGCAAAGCCCGCACGCAGGACGAAAATGACATCCGCCGGTTCCGCTGTGCCGTCTACCACGAGCGTATCCGCCCGCTCGGCGCCGCGGATCTCAAAGCGGTGCTTTTTGCCGTCGTAATAGTGCACGTCACAGCCGATCTCCCGCAGAAAGTCCGCCTCCGCCGGGGCATCCGCCGCCAGACCGATGACCGTAGCGCGTTTGCCGCGGTAGAGCATACCGTCGCAGGTAGCACAATAGCTCACGCCGCGCCCCAGAAACTCCGTTTCCCCGGGAAACGTGCCGCGCTGGGCAATACCGGTCGCAAGCAGGAGCGCCCTGCCCTCCACAAATTCTTTGCCCGCCGAAACGCCGAATGCCTTGCCCATCGGCATGGCCGACAGCGCCCGCTCGCGCAGAACATTCGCACCGAGGTCACGCGCCTGCTGTGTCATGGTCTCGAGCAGCGCGGGGCCGGAAACATCCGGCACACCGGGGTAATTTGTGACGTGGCCGGCCTTATGCAGCGCGCTGTCGGCCGCGCCGCCGCAGATCACGCACACGGACAGATTCCGGTTGCGCGCCGTCATGGCCGCCGACAACCCCGCCGGGCCGCCGCCGATGATAAGCAGGTCATACATGTGCCCGCACCTCCGTTGTTTGCTATTCTGTCTGGATTATATATTTCTTTTTCGATATTGTAAACAGAAAATGAATCGTGTATAATACCATTGCAAATTTATGTGGAGTTGACATGACACTATGGAAGATACAAAAAACTTTATCGAAGCCTTTGTCGAAGAGGACCTCGCAGAGGGTGGCCGTTTTGCCGGCCAGACGATCCATACCCGTTTCCCGCCGGAGCCGAACGGCTATCTGCACATCGGCCACTGCAAAGCATTGTGTATCGACTTCGGCACGGCCGAGAAATTCGGCGGCATCTGCAACCTGCGCATGGACGACACGAATCCCTCCAAAGAGGATAACGAGTTCGTTGAGGCCATTCAGGAGGATATCCACTGGCTTGGCTTTGACTGGGGCGACCGGTTTTTCTTCGGCTCGGACTACTTCGAGAAGGATTACGAATACGCCGTGGAGCTCATCAAGAAAGGGCTTGCCTATGTGTGCGAACTGACGCCGGAGCAGTTCCGCGAATACCGCGGGGACGTGAACACCCCTGCCGTCAGTCCCTGGCGTGACCGTCCGATCGAGGAAAGCCTCGATCTGTTTGCGCGTATGCGCGCCGGCGAGTTCCCGGAGGGCAAGTACACCCTGCGCGCAAAGATTGACCTTGCCTCCGGCAACTTCAACATGCGTGACCCCGTGCTCTACCGCATCCGGTATATCGAGCATCACCGTCAGGGCACGAAATGGTGCATCTTCCCGATGTACGACTTCGCGCACCCGATCCAGGACGCGCTTGAGGGCATCACGCACTCGCTGTGCTCGCTGGAATATGAGGATCACCGCCCGCTGTACGACTGGGTGGTGAACAACGTGTCCGTGCCGTGCAAGCCGCGCCAGATCGAGTTTGCGCGTCTCGGCATCAACTACACCGTCATGTCCAAGCGCAAGCTGCGCCGCCTCGTCGAGGAGGGCTACGTCTCCGGCTGGGACGATCCGCGCATGCCGACGCTGTGCGGCCTGCGCCGCCGCGGCTATACGCCGGCGTCCATCCGCAATTTCTGCGAGCGCATCGGCGTGTCCAAAGTCGCGTCCACGGTCGATTACAGTTTTCTGGAGCACTGCCTGCGCGAGGATCTCAACCTTCACGCCCAGCGCGCCATGGCCGTACTGCACCCGGTGAAGCTGCGCATCACGAACTACCCCGAAAGCCAGAGCGAGACGTTCGCCGTCGAGAACAACCCCGAGGACGAAAACGCCGGTACGCGCGACGTGACGTTCTCCAACGAGCTGTGGATCGAGGCGGACGACTTCATGGAGGAGCCGCCGAAGAAGTATAACCGCCTCTACCCCGGCAACGAGGTGCGCATCAAGGGCGCGTACATCGTCCGCTGCACCGGCTGCGTCAAGGACGCGGACGGCAACGTGACGGAAGTCCTGTGCGAATACGATCCCGAGACCCGCGGCGGCAACACGCCCGACGGCCGCAAGGTGCGCGGCACGATCCACTGGGTCGATGCCCACAACTGCGCCGACGCCGAGGTGCGCCTGTATGATAACCTCTTCGCCGACGCCGACCCCGAGGGCGACGGTAAGGACTATCTGGAGTGCCTGAACCCGGACTCGCTGTCCGTGCTCACCGGCTGCAAGGTCGAGCGGATGCTCGCCGGCGCCGAGGCTCCGGCCGCGTTCCAGTTCCTGCGCCTCGGCTACTTCGCCGTGGACAATAAGGACTCGACGCCGGAGCATCCGGTCTTTAACCGCGCTGTCGCGCTCAAGGACAGCTTCAAGAAAGCCTGACCACAAGATCATGTACCCTGTCCCTCCCGCCGAAAACGGGAGGGACAAATTTTTGTGACGAAAATGTGAATTTCTTATTGACAATTGTCGCCCGTGGTGGTATTTTACGCTGGATGATATTTTTAAGTCGGTACGAGATACCGGCAAGGTGTCACGGTCAATGGAATCTTTGCGGGGCCTCCCTGCGCGTTGCCGCCTTGTCTGTATCCGGACAGGGTGTTTTTTTATGCCCGGAGGAGGGATCGCTGTGGAGCTGAAATTCAAGGCAAAGATCATGGACGAGGCCGCCATCGACCGCACGCTCGTGCGCATCGCACATGAGATCCTCGAGAAAAACGACGGTACGGACGACCTGTGCCTGATCGGCATCCACACGCGCGGCGTGCCGCTTGCCCGCCGTCTGGCGAAAAACATCGGGAAGATCGACGGTGTGCAGCTGCCGGTCGGCGAGCTGGACATCACGCTCTACCGCGACGATCTGTCCACAGTCGCGGACGCGCCGGTGCTCAACCGGACCGACATTCCCTTCCCCATCGCGGGCAAGACCGTTGTGCTGGTCGACGACGTCATCTACACCTGCCGCACCGCGCGCGCAGCGCTCGACGCCGTGATGCAGCTCGGCCGTCCGGCGCGCATCCAGCTCTTCGCCCTGATCGACCGCGGCCACTCGGAGCTGCCGATCAAGGCCACCTACGTGGGCAAAAACATTCCGACTGCCAAGAGCGAGGTCGTGGCCGTCCGCCTACAGGAGACGGACGGAGAAAACAGTGTCTGTATCCTCGAACGAGGAGATAGAATAGATTAAATTTTCACGGGAGGAAAAAATCTATGAGCAACAAATCCATCGGCAACGAGCCGGTGTACGACGCACGTACACTCGGCGCGCCCAGAATGTTCGTTCTGGGTCTCCAGCATATGTTCGCCATGTTCGGCGCGACCGTCCTCGTCCCGGCGCTGACCGGCCTCGACGTCGCAACGACGCTGCTGTTCGCCGGTCTCGGCACGCTGCTGTTCCACCTGCTGGCCAAGGGCAAGGTCCCGGCCTTCCTCGGCAGCTCGTTCGCCTTCATCGGCGGCTACAACGCCGTGCGCACCATCGGCACGAATCCGGACGGTTCTGCGATCTATAACAACGACCTACTGGCCTACGCCTGCTTCGGCGTCGCCATTGCGGGCCTGATGTACGTGATCCTGTCGACCCTGTTCAAGGTCTTCGGCGTCAAGAAAGTCATGCGCTACTTCCCGCCGATCGTCACCGGCCCGATCATCATTGCCATCGGCCTGACGCTGTCCTCTTCTGCCATCACCAACTGCCGTGCCAACTGGCTCATCGCCATCGTCGCGATCCTGATCGTCATCGGCTTCAACATGTGGGGCAAGGGCATGGCCAAGATCATCCCGATCCTGCTCGGCGTGCTCGGTTCTTACATCTTTGCCATCATCATCGACCCCGCAGAGCGCGCCTCCGTCGCCGCCGCCGTCAGCAGCGCCAAGTGGTTCGGCCTGCCGATCTTCTGGAAAAACAGCGTGTTCCACCTCTTCGCCGGCCCGGTCGACAGCGGCATCCTCTGGTCCTCCGTGCTGACGATCGTGCCGCTGTCTCTGGCCACCATGGTCGAGCACATCGGCGACATCTGCGCCATCTCCTCCACCTGCGGCAAGAACTTCATGGTCGACCCCGGCTTCCACCGCACCCTGCTGGGCGACGGTCTGGCCACCACCCTTGCTTCCCTCTTCGGCGCTCCGGCCAACACCACCTACGGTGAGAACACCGGCGTGCTCGCCCTGTCCCGCGTCTACGATCCCCGCGTGATCCGCATCGCGGCCTGCATCGCGATCGTCGTGTCCTTCTGCCCGAAGTTCGCGGCCCTCGTGTCCGCCATGCCGACGGCCACCATCGGCGGCGTGTCCCTCGTGCTCTACGGCATGATCTCCGCTGTCGGCGTGCGCAACGTCGTCGAGAACAAGGTCGACTTTACCAACACCCGCAACGTCATCATCGCCGCACTCATCCTCGTGCTCGCCATCGGCATCACCTACTCCGGCAGCATCCAGATCGGCGTCGTGTCCCTGTCGGGTCTGGCCGTTGCCTCCATCGTGGGCATCCTGCTCAACGCCATCCTGCCCGGCAATGACTACGAGTTTGACGCTACCGCCGGTTCTGATGCTGCTACCAGCGGCAACCTGCAGGTCTGATCCTCGGGAATGCGTCCAGTTTTCTATAAGGAAATTTGGGCATCCTGCCAGATTTTAATAAATAGGAATAATTCTTAAAAATATACTTGACTAACTAGGAATTATTCGCTATAATAGAGCCATGGAAAGGGAAGTACACAAAGCCCCCTTCCATGGCTCTTTCTATACCCGGCAGCGCGGCTGCCCAGCATAGAAGCAACAGGCGGGTGGTTTCCGTCCTGTATCATTTTTAACAGATCGAATGGAGGTAAATTCTTATGAAGAAATACGTTTGCACCGTTTGTGGTTATATCGCTGAGGGTGAGATCCCCGCTCAGTGCCCCGTTTGCAAGGCTCCCGCTTCCGCTTTTGTGGAAAAGACCGGCAACACCTACGTCACCGAGCATGTTGTTGGCATCGGCAAGGCAGAGGGCGTGCCGCAGGAGATCGTTGATGGTCTGCGCGCAAACTTCGAGGGCGAGTGCAGTGAGGTCGGTATGTATCTGGCTATGGCTCGCGTGGCAGAGCGTGAGGGCTACCCCGAGATCGCCGAGGCCTACAAGCGCTATGCTTACGAAGAGGCTGACCACGCATCCCGCTTTGCAGAGCTGCTGGGCGAGGTCGTGACCGACAGCACCAAGAAGAACCTGATGATGCGTGCCGAGGCCGAGTGCGGTGCCTGCGCCGGTAAGATGGACCTGGCCAAGAAGGCTAAGGCGCTGAATCTGGACGCTATCCACGATACCGTCCATGAGATGGCAAAGGATGAAGCCCGTCACGGCCGTGGCTTCGAGGGCCTGCTGAAGCGCTACTTCAACACCGAAGTCTGATAAGGGTTCCCCAGTTATCTATGCTGCCCGCTGCAAGGACATTCCGCCTTGCAGCGGGCTTTTTGCGTTTTAATCGTGGTGACGACTTCTTTCGTAAAAGTGGAGTACCGGAGCGTCCGCAGGCGCTCCGGTACTCCGAAACAAAATGATCTTAAAGATGCGCAAAGCGAACGCGGCGCGCATTCAAAATCGTCCCGCTACAAAAGAGGCAGCTGCGCAGATTTTTGCGCAGCTGCCTCTTGCATTTTGTGGTGGCTGATACCCTTTACTGGATACCGGTAACGGGGTAATCCTGTGCCTCCACGGCCTTTTTCAGCACCTCATCGTCCACCTCTGCGTTCAGGGTAACGATCGCAGTACCGGCTTCGTGGCTGACAACAGCCTCGTCCACCTGCGGCAGAGCCTCCAGCGCTTTCTTGACGCGGGCTTCACAGTGGGGGCACATCATGCCTTCTACGGTCAGGGTCTTTTTCATAGCGGTCTCCTCCTTTTGATTAGATGCAGTTGTATCTTCCTCCGCTGCGGGCTGCACAAGGGCAGCGGGCAGGGCAGGGACGTGTTTGGGCGGGTGGTCACGCTTTGCGCTGTGCAGGTCAAACAGGTTCAGTCGCAAGGCGTTACTCACCACGCAGAAGCTGGAAAGGCTCATGGCAGCTGCGCCGAACATGGGGTTCATCGTCAGCCCCAAGGGGATGAACACACCGGCTGCCAGCGGAATGCCGATGATGTTATAGATAAACGCCCAGAACAGGTTTTCGTGGATGTTGCGCAGGGAAGCGCGGCTCAGCCGGATGGCGGCGGGCACGTCCGAGAGCTTGGAGTTCATCAGTACTACGTCCGCGGCGTCAATGGCTACGTCTGTGCCTGCGCCAATGGCAATGCCGGTGTCAGCGCGGGTCAGGGCAGGGGCGTCGTTGATACCGTCACCCACCATAGCTACCTTGCCGTACTTTTGCAGCTGCCGGATGACGGCCTCCTTGCCCTCGGGCAGCACCCCGGCAAACACCTCATCCACCCCGGCCTGTCGGCCAATGGCCTCGGCGGTGCGCTGGTTGTCGCCGGTCAGCATCACCACGCGGATGCCCATATTCCGCAGCTCCCGGATGGCCTGCGGGCTGTCCTCTTTGATGGTATCTGCTACCGCGATAACGCCCAGCAGACGACCTGCGCCGCCAAAGAACAGGGGCGTTTTACCCTGAGCGGCCAGTGCAGCAGCCTGCGTTTGCAGCGCAGCGGGGATAGAGACCTTTGTGCCAATAAAAGCAGCGTTGCCGCCAAAGATCTCCTTACCCTCCAGCTTGGCGGTAAGGCCGTTGCCCGGCAGGGCAGTAAAATCGGTAACAGAGGGCAGCTCCAGCTGCTTTTCCTCCGCATAGGCCAGCACTGCCCGCGCCAGCGGGTGCTCGCTGCGACCCTCCAGCGCGGCTGCCAGCGTGAGCAGTTCGGTCTCGGTCACGCCTTCAGCGGGCAGAAGGTCTGTGACGGTAGGCTTGCCGCAGGTGATGGTGCCGGTCTTGTCCAGCGCTACGATGCGGGTGCGCCCGGCTTCTTCTAACGCCGCAGCGGTCTTGAATAGGATGCCGTTCTTCGCACCAAGGCCGTTGCCCACCATAATAGCTACCGGCGTTGCCAGACCCAGCGCACAGGGGCAGCTGATGACCAGCACCGAGATGCCCCGGGCCAGCGCGTAGCCTACATCCCGCCCCAGCAGCAGCCAGACAAGGGTGGTGACCACTGCAATGCTGATGACCGCAGGCACAAAAAAGCCGGATACGGTATCCGCGATCTTTGCAATGGGTGCTTTTGTGGCAGCGGCATCGCTGACCATGCGGATGATCTGCGCCAGCGTGGTGTCCTCGCCCACGCGGGTGGCGCGGCACTGCAGATAGCCGGACTGATTGGTGGTGGCGGCGCTTACCTTATCGCCCACGGCCTTGTCTACCGGGATGCTCTCGCCGGTCAGCGCGCTCTCGTTCACGGCACTGCTGCCCTCCAGCACAATGCCGTCCACCGGGATGTTCTCGCCCGGGCGCACCACAAAGATGTCCTCCTTCTGTACCTGCTCAATGGGTACGGTCACCTCGGTGCCGTCCCGCAGCAGGGTAGCGGTCTTGGGGGCAAGCTTCATCAGGCTTTTGAGCGCATCGGTGGTCTTGCCCTTGGAGCGCGCCTCCAGCATCTTGCCCACGGTGATAAGGGTCAAAATCATGGCGGCAGACTCAAAATAGAACTCCATCATATAGTGCATGACAAGTTCTTCGTTGCCGTGCAGCTGCGCATCGGTCATGGCAAACAGGGCGTAGGTGCTCCACACAAAGCTTGCCATCGAGCCCATAGCCACCAGCGTATCCATGTTGGGGGAGCGGTGTACCAGCCCTTTGAAGCCATTGATGAAAAACTTCTGGTTGATCACCATCACGATGCCTGCCAGCAACAGCTGTACCAGTCCCATGGCAATGTGGTTGCCGTCAAACCAGCGGGGTAGCGGCCAGCCCCACATCATGTGCCCCATGGAAAAGTACATCAGCACCAGCAAAAAGCCCAGCGAGGCGATGAGCCGCCGTTTCAGCTTGGGTGTTTCGTGGTCTGCTAGAGCATCCAGCTCTGCGCTGGTGCTGGCCGCTGCGGCGGCTTTTTTGGGGCTTGCGCCGTAACCGGCCTGCTCTACGGCACGGATAATGGCGGCATCCTCAGCGGTGCCTTCTACGCCCATGGAGTTGGTCAGCAGGCTTACCGAACAGCCGGTGACGCCCGGCACGCTCTTTACGGCCTTTTCTACCCGGGCAGAGCAGGCCGCGCAGCTCATGCCGGTAACGTTGAATTGTTCCATTGTTGTTTCTCCTTGTGGTCAGTCTGCCCGGCGGGCGGTCATTTCATCAGCTTGGGCAGCAGCCGGAGCAGCTCTTCCAGCTTTTCGTCGCTGCCGGCACGCAGGTCATCCGCCACGCAGCTGCCGATATGCTGCGCCAGCAATTCCCGGGAAAAGCTGTTCAGCGCCGCATTGGCTGCGGCTACCTGTACCAGAATATCCACACAGTAGGCGTCCTTTTCCAGCATCCCGCGGATGCCGCGCACCTGCCCTTCAATGCGGTTCAGCCGGTTAAGCAGGGCTTTGTATTCCTCCGGGCTGCGCTCTTTGTGACGGCAGCAGCAGGGGACAGCAGCATCTGCCGCAGCGTCCGCTTCCGGCGTATCAACGCAGCAGCAACAGTGCTTTTTGGTCTCTTCCATATCGGAATCGCTCCTTTCATAAACCCCCATGGGGTATATTTTCTTGCAACAGCAGTATAGCACATAATATCCGACAATTCAAGTAGGAAATGAAATATAAATAGTACAGCTGACAAAAAATGGTTCAGAAACGCCGCAGGCGTTTCTGAACCATAAATTAAAAGATGAAATTCCACTGAACATGGCCAGAGCGCACGCGGAGGCCATTCAAAACTGCTGCATATAAAAAAACGAGGGAAGCCCGCAGGCTTTCCCTCGTTGTAAGCTCTTACTTTACTTCCAGAATGCGCGGTGCAAACAGACTCCACATCTTGCCCCACCAGTACCAGTCGTGGGAGACGTCACCGCCCCAGATCTCCAGATGCGCGGGCATTCCCTGATCCTTCAGCAGATCAGCCAGTGCCTGCGTGTCATCCAGTGCATCGCCCTCGTAGGCACCCTGACCGGCACAGAGGATCAGGCTGTTCTCCTCAGCCTTGGCCAGCGCAGGCTTGTTGGCAATGCCGTTCTCCTGCAAATAGGCAAGGGGAGCGCAGCGCAGCACCATGTCATCGCTGTCGGTGCCCCAGAAGCGGGTCAGGTCGTAGATACCGCCCATACCCACAGCACCGGCAAACAAGGTGGGACGGCGCAGACGGCAGTGGACGGCGTGGTAAGCGCCCAAGTCTACACCGGCAGTCCAGATCCGGGTGCCCTTTTTGGCGTTGTTCAGGGTCAGAATACGGGGAGCAAGCTCAGCGGTCAGGTAGACGAAATACTTCTCCTGCAGCTCGGCGCGGCGGCGCTGGGGCAGATCACCGTTCAAAAGGCCTTCGCCGTCCATGGCATCTGCGCAGAACAGCTGCACCTTGCCCTCGTTCAGCAGCTGGGCAATGGCGTCGGGCATTCCGTTGTTCTCCCAGTCATAAAAACGGCCGCCGCGGGCGGGCAGTGCCAGCACCGGCACACCGGCATGGCCGTACACCTTAAACTCCATCTCACGGCCCAGAACCGTGCTCCACTCTTTGTAATAGGTACCCTGGATCATAAATCAAGCACTCCTTATTTTATCATTCACCGGCCCGGGCACAGTCGCTGCGCACCGGTGCCGGATTTGGAAGCTATAATCAGACAAACTGGTTGCGCTGCGGGTCGTAATCGTAGCCCACAGTGTGCAGTTTTGCGCACAGACCGGCCTTGTCGGCCTCCAGATCTTCGCACAGCGCATCGAGATCCTTATACTGATCCCGCAGTTTCAGGTTCACCACGCTCAGCAGCATGATGGGATCAACAGGCAAAGACATTTTATTCCTCTCCTTGCGGCAAATAAAAAAGCCGGCCACTCGACAAAGTGACCGGCCACATACACCAAATTAGACAGCG
>ERZ773136.856-NODE-856-length-32569-cov-3.972689_pt1 | contig 32569 bp, 36 predicted proteins | sample MGYA00580855_ERZ773136 | MGnify/ENA primary metagenome ERZ773136 (study PRJEB29015, sample SAMEA2737860) | human gut metagenome | biome: human gut; feature: human-associated habitat; material: faeces | place: China | collected 2012 ... | reverse complement strand
GGCTTAGCGTACACGACGCGTGTGAATTGTGCTGAGACGACAATAACGCTTTGTGCTGACAGCATTAGTGCGCTTAATGTACGTTATGTTAAATACGCTCAGGAGACCATTCTGTGAATGTACATAAGGTATATGATACTATCAACCACTACCATTTAGATTGGTTGACCCCTGCTGGCGACTACCCAAAATCGGCTCTGATGGTAGTTGAATGCAAGGATGGCCGGTGGATGATAGTTCAGGAGTTTGGAGAAGAGTATGGCTGCTTCGAAGGTGTGTTGAAGAATGATAGCGATCTTCATACTAAGCCTTCTTTTTATCCTGACTTCCGCAGTGCTGTGAAGTCCGCTTTTGGAATGATGAAACGATTATACCCCCAGTACAACGACAAGCCCTTTAGTGACTTCCTTTCAGAAATTACGGAATAGGTTTTTATATGGCCAATCCCCTTATGCCCGAATGCCTTGTAATGTTAAATAATGTCTTACAGGTTATTGAGAATGCACCCGTTGAGTGCGATGGCCATACCTTAATGATAAGCAGTGCTCTAAATCATGCTGGCATTTCTCATCAACGAATGTGCGGGGTAGTTAAAAACCACAAAACAGACTTTGAGTTATATCCACATTTTTGGATTCAGATAGGTGAATTCACTCTGGATTACCGACTCAGGATGTGGGTTGAGTTATATTCAGGGGAAAACTTAGCAGAGAGTGCACCTCACGGAATATTTGTTGCACGTGGGCTTGAATATATTTACACCTCTGGAAGCATTTGCCCACCACCTGCCCTGGATTTTAATTTATTAAACTTAATCAGTGATGGTTATTACGAAAAAATAAACTTTTCCGAGCTAACAACACTGGCGCATTCTGTGGATATCAGTTTAATCAGTGATTTTAAGAACATTACTATCGCCGGGATAACCTAAGTACAATGATAATTAATCAAAAAATTTTAGAAACTGACATTACAAATATTATCAATGCATTTGAAAGGCTAATGGATGAAAGTAATAGAAGTATTATACCAGTAAAATCCAGACATGTTGATGGCTTGTCCTTGTTCGAAAACATGTATATACGTGCACGTAGCAAACATGCATCTTTGCTGGGTAAACCTGTTCTGGTTGTTTCATCAGTTTCTGTATTTATCACCAATCAAGGCTGCTTCAGTACACTTCTTTCTCACTTAAAAGCCCATTGTAAGAACAAGAGTTACCTGTTAAAAATTGAGAGCGTAATCTCTCAGGAACTCAGGAGATATCTTGTCAGGCAAATGTTCGTATTCATTGGAGAAGAATGGGAGTGCGGGTCTGGCTATTGGGTGCCTGAAGATGATCCAGTATACCCATCTTTAAATACACTACCTTATTGATAATAAATACTCTTTATAGGCTCTGAATAATGTCGACAATTCATCTCATTACAACATGCGCGAAAAGGAAAGCAGGACCTGTACATGACACTGTGTTTCCCTACCATACGACAGATACTGAGATTGCCTATCAGCAATGGAAAAGTCTTGTGCAGTCCCGATTCACTACATGTAATGATGATATTAAGGAAACGGAAAACATATACTGTAGTGCTCACTGGAGTACAGCTAAGTCTATTGCAAACTCTAATTCTCATATCTGTTTATGGGTTATTTCTGCAGGTCTGGGCCTACGACACAGTTCTGACCCCGCGATCCCTTATGATGCTACGTTTACAAAGATAGGAAGAAAGAGCGCCAGCATATGGGGTATGCTGACTTCTGACCCCATACTACCTGGAAAAGTCCCTTCCCTTGCGGAACTGTTTAGTATGTACCGGCATGATAACTTTATCATTGCTGCCTCTCCCGTTTACCTGAACGCTGTTGAGGACGATCTCGTTAAAGGAGTGGGTTATCTTCCCTGTCCGATAAAGCAGCTTAAAATCGCTTCCAGCGCTGCCTACAATGGAAGATTAAGAGAATATGTGCGATGCGGCGGAACCAGAATGATGAAAGACCTTAATGCAAACATGACGACTCTAAACATTAAACATGCTGGCATGCTGATTCATGAGCTGAGGTAATGGCAGGTACACTTAGCCTTTGATGCAGTTGCAGAACGCTGGCTCTGACTGCCGGTGCCCACCCAGCAACGCATTCTTTCATTTGTACAGTTGAGACATTGCCTCGATTACCCCGTCTTACTGTCATGCGCTAGTTCTACGATTTCTTTGCCCGGACATGTCCGGGAGCCGATTATCCATGGGTAGTTGTTCCTGCCCTGCCTGAATAACCGGCTTTAATTCTCTGTTCATCGCCCACAAAAAAAACTTATATTTAATATTGTAATTCATTCCTTCATGTTAAGTACTGACAATATTTCATAATGACAGATTCTACTGTTTGGTCAGTCATCCCCTCACTGTAATTCGTTGACACCAGATTTTCGCACCCAGGTGGAAAACGGTGTGATTCATCATCAATGATAATAAACTTGTTGATCCCCATATGTCTGGCATGTATAAGGCACTCTCTGTACCGAACATATTCGGTATCCTTTACTTCCTGAAGTGAAGGTGTAACACCTATTATTCTGTGTCTGAATGCTACCGGAAAAAGGTATTTAAGCCCTTCTAAAGTCATTGTTTCCCTCCAACTGCTGGACACGACTATATGTAATTCTGGACATTGTTTTAAAATTTTTTCCAGTAGAGGCATTCTTTCAAATGTCTCATTCATCCTTCGATGGAGGACTCCATCAAAATCAAGATAAAGCAGGACAGTACCTCCTGAACAATTGCAAGATGCTAGTTGAGGTGATCCTGTAAACTCTGGTGAGTTAATATTTTTAGAACGTCTTTTAACTATACTGTCATATAGCATAGCACTAAAGATGATAATAACAACAGCTGTTGCAAACATCACCCCACCAGCAGAAAGTGAAAACAATGCCCCTGCCATTTTCACCCCCTTTTTACATCATACTTAACTTTAAGTTTAGCAAACCCATCAAACTCTTTATTTTTCAGTTTAAATTCATCATCTATAACCTTCAGCTCACCCAACGAAGCGAACGGTGATAGAGATAATTTAATATCTTTTATTACGTCCGTATTATTTACCACTTCATTTATTCCTTTCATGGATTTGTCCAACCAAAAATGGCTGTCTGATATAAGTGAAAGAATATACTGAACATCATCCTCTTTTTCGCACACAATATTTCTGCCATCAAACTGGACAGTGTCTTGATTGAAGTAAACAGCAAGGAACTGCAACTGAGCATTGCTTAAAGATAAGTTTTTGTAAACATCTTTTAGGCCGCCGGTGTACTCTGAATCCGCAATATGAAAAGCCTTAAATACCTCATCATACTTATGCTGAAGCCTTTTCTTTGACTTAAGAATTTTAAATAGCATATAAGATAAGATAACAATCATAATCATCATGCTGTTGAAAACAATGTTATGTTCTAACATAGAAACACCCTTAAATATTAGAAATTTATTGATATGGACACCCAATTTCATTTAATTAACCCAGCTGAGGTCATACCGAATTTAAATGAAATCAATATCGTTGAACCTTAAAAAACTTCTTTTCGTAGTAAATATGGATAAAATCGTTTGATATCATTACGAAGAGGAAAATGTCTCGAGCCGAAACTAATACGTGCTTCCAATAACTCCACCCCAAACTGCGCTTTAACAATAGACTCGTGAATTTTTTCGCAATCAGTTAGAGATACTTTCTTAAGCATGTCAAAAATTATATCGTGATCATAAATCCCATTGCGTTTAAGATATTCATACGTTGACCTTAGAAAAGCATCGTTCTGGTGTAACGTCTCAAGTTCCACGGCAACCTGAAAAATAATTGAGATAGATTGTAAAGTACTACAATATGAGACTGCAATGCTACATTGCAATTCTGTACTTTCGTCTTTCGCTGTATTGCTTGAACATACTTGCTTAGCCGCGATCTTTAAATCACCCAGCGTAGATACACTATTTCTTAACACATATCTTAACCAGGTCGAATGGCCAGTTGCAAAGGTACTATCCATGACCTTTTCTAGATTGTGTAATTTATTTATCATATTCCCCCCTTCTTTCTTTTTCTCTTTGCATGATTTGATAATATATGGAATACAAGTTTTCATCTTCACCGTTCAAATGTACAATCATTTAATATTAACCTCATAATCTCCATGCCCGTTGGGTCACGTTTTACGAGGCATTTGCTATTAACCCCTGTTTTGGTAAGGGAAGAATCTGTTTAGTTTCCTTTTGCTTTATTAATTGCCTGTTGCAAGCGATAAAAATCAGGCGCACCGGGCATAATGGTTGTGGTTTTGTTTTGCGGGTTCTTCATGTTCATAACAATAAATACTGGCGTGCCGCTATAATTGAGTTTATCCGCCAGCATCATATTTGCATCAAGAACATTCTGAAGCTGATCGCGCATTTCGACAGTAAGCAAGAAGTTACCTTGCTGATCCAGTATTTCTTTATATCCCAAACCATTGACCAGGGCTGCCAGATTAGAAGGTGTATAGTCCTTCCTGTCCTTCATTGCCCTACCCGCTTCACTCATGAGCTTATTATGGAACTCGTAGTATTTTTCCTGCCCGTACTTATTAAAGATGTAGAGACCAATTTTTGCCCCCATCCCGGAGATAGGTGTGCGGTCAGCAAAAATGGTGAAGTCTTTAAAGAAAGTCCGAACATTTTTATTTTCTGCAATCGCCTTTTCAAGCACGGGACTGGACTGCTGACAGAAATGACACATGTAATCGAAAAATTCAATAACAGCTACATCTGCGTTATCTGGGCCGTAGTTTGGCGTGAATTTTGTTTCAAGCAATACGTCTTTTGTATTCACAACGTCTGAGGTTTTTTCTCCATCTCGGTTGGCTTCAAGACGCTTACCAGCTTCCACCAGGTTCTCCGGATGATCGATCAAATATTGTGCCGCAGTTTTGCCAATAAGTTCCTTGTCCTGCTCAGACAGTACTAGACCGGCTGGCTTATTTACCTGGTTCGCTGTTTGAGCTAATGCATTGATACTATTTGCCCGTTCGATATGCTGTTTATTGGCAGTCTCATTAGAGGCGTCATTTGAATTCATTTTATTACTACCAGCCCCCCAAATTACCGAGCCAGCTACAAAGCCACCCAGTACCAAGGCGATGTGAATCAGAGTCTGTTTTTTACTATTTTGTTTATTTTCCATGTTTTACCCCTAAGTGATATTTTATTTATTATGCGTATCTGATAGCTCTGATTGCTAATTTACTTACTGGATTTTCGGCTACTGTTGTCAAGTTCATCTACTGCGTCCTGAATAACCTTTTGGATATCGACATTACCGGCCATCAAGACAACATTATTGACAGGCCCCCTGATATCCTGAGCATCATCCAGAATACTGGATATACCGTCAGCAATCGGACCATTCTTCAGTGAAGTGTAATGCTCGTTCACCCATGTCGATTGCATAAAGTTATTCCTGGTGATTGACAACGGAAACTCCGCATCCGGTACCGAAATATTTTCAAGGCTATCTTTTGTTTGTGTATAGGCAAAGATGCCTCCAATGATACCCACGTATACCACTGTTCTGATTAATCCCATGAGAGACTCCGTTTTATGCGCTGTAGATGACCACAGGACTTAATTCCCTGCTCATTTGCACGGGTGATGATTTATCAGTATGCCCGGCAGCTGGAGTGGTTGATTTCAGGTCAGTCTGGACCTTACGGCCGTGCGAGTACACATCATCAAATACACGGTTCATTGAGCTCTTCCGCGTTGAAACTTTGTCATCGAGAAGCATGATCGGCTTTTGCGAGCCGTCGACATCGACGAAAGTAACTTTGCACGCAACTGGCCCGCAAACGCTGGATTGGGCGGCAAATGAAACAACCACTACCGCTGCCACTGCTATTAATTTCTTCATTGTTGCTCCCGGAGAGTTATTTTTTCTGATTGGCCGTTTTCAGGCTGTTCAGCATCTGTTCTGGGTCACGTAACCCCGCAAATACCATCGGCTCACCTTTCAGGCTTAAACCGCTAGGCGTGCCTGAGAGTTTGAACATGTTCCCTGCATTAAATTGGCTCTGAATGGAGTCCATGCAGGCCTTTGTCGGTTGCTTTTCAGGCAAACCATCCCCTTTCATTGCTCTGGTTAAAGCTGCAGGTTTGTCATCTGCACACCAGACAGATGCCATGTTTCGGGCTATCATGGAGTTCATCCCGGCACGTGGGTATGCGATGAATTTAATAGTGATGCCTTTATCCAGATAGGATTGCAGGTCGCTATGTAGTTTCTGGCAAAAGCCACAGGTGATATCAGTAAAAACACCGATGACATATTTCTCATCTGGTGCTTTGTAGGTGATAGTATCGAGCGGTAATGACTCCAACTTATTGATAGTGTTTTATGTTCAGATAATGCCCGATGACTTTGTCATGCAGCTCCACCGATTTTGAGAACGACAGCGACTTCCGTCCCAGCCGTGCCAGGTGCTGCCTCAGATTCAGGTTAAGCCGCTCAATTCGCTGCGTATATCGCTTGCTGATTACGTGCAGCTTTCCCTTCAGGCGGGATTCATACAGCGGCCAGCCATCCGTCATCCATATCACCACGTCAAAGGGTGACAGCAGGCTCATAAGACGCCCCAGCGTCGCCATAGTGCGTTCACCGAATACGTGCGCAACAACCGTCTTCCGGAGCCTGTCATACGCGTAAAACAGCCAGCGCTGGCGCGATTTAGCCCCGACATAGCCCCACTGTTCGTCCATTTCCGCGCAGACGATGACGTCACTGCCCGGCTGTATGCGCGAGGTTACCGACTGCGGCCTGAGTTTTTTAAGTGACGTAAAATCGTGTTGAGGCCAACGCCCATAATGCGGGCGGTTGCCCGACATCCAACGCCATTCATGGCCATATCAATGATTTTCTGGTGCGTACCGGGCTGAGAAGCGGTGTAAGTGAACTGCAGTTGCCATGTTTTACGGCAGTGAGAGCAGAGATAGCGCTGATGTCCGGCAGTGCTTTTGCCGTTACGCACCACCCCGTCAGTAGCTGAACAGGAGGGACAGCTGATAGAAACAGAAGCCACTGGAGCACCTCAAAAACACCATCATACACTAAATCAGTAAGTTGGCAGCATCACCGACACTTCCCAAAGGCATCCCGCCGCTGGTGGTTTTTATGTGACACCGGGCAGGAGCGCCAGGCATCATGACAGCGCCCTATCCTCTCTTGCTTCACTTCCTGTCAGGTTTAAGACGACTATCAAACCGGAACGGTATCTGTTGAGCCTTCTGCACGATCCCGTAAAACTCAGGGTGCTCAGGATTTAACAGATAGTTGAACTCTACCGGCGATAAGGCTGAGGGAACACGCAGTGCAACCGAGCTCCTGGTAAATGACCAGGCATCTCCGTAATCAGCCAGTTCCTGAGGCGCATCCTCATCAGCCCAGTTGCCCGGTAATTCATCCATGTTTGCGCTTTGGATCAGTTCATCAGGCACATCGATACTCAGTAGCGTGAAAGAGTCCATTATCTGTGCCGCATGCAGGTGTACCAGCGTCTCCAGCATCGTTAGTGATGCCGTTTCGGAGACATATACCATTGACACCCCCACGCTATTCCAACGCCCACCAGCCTCTTTCGCACCATATCCGGTCCAGGCCGTAGAAAGATACTTTGTTTTCGTCAGCCTGTAGAGGATCACGAGTACACCCCATGCTCCAGACGCGTAATCAGCTTAATGACCTCATACGCTCCTGTCTCGGATGCCATCAGGTCTGCTGGCACTTTCCAGCTCAATGCCCGGTTAGGTTCGTTCAACCACTTCTGTGCGGCTTCCTTGTCGCCTTCAAACAAATCTACCGCCCGATCAATGACGCGGATAATCCGTACCAGACGTTCACTTTGTTCCGGGTTAAAACGTGCCTTCACACTGCGGCTAAACGTGGTCGACGGGATACCGGACATTTTTCTCAGGTCATTCTGGGTTATTCTGGCCCAGTCAGTGATCCGATTCGCCACCTTCCCGTCCAGGCCTTCATTGATTTGGCCCAGAAGCGCTACGCCATCAGCATTATTTAACCCGGCAACCTGCCAGAGGCGCTGTGGTCTGGCTGGAGTTGAGGACAAACTAAATGTTTTCATAGCTAACCTCCATTTGGTTCTTACATTATGCCCAAATGGTAACACTAGAGCAAATATCAACCACCAGCAGACGGAAGGCATTTTTCCTGATTGCGATACCTCAGAGGGTAGCGATCGGTATCGAGTCCCACCTCGTTGTGTAGGCTGGAGAGAGCATATCTCTCTTCATTGACCACGCCGGTGCGATGCCACGACCGGCAAACCATACTTTGCCTTTGCCTGAGTTGTTTATCGTATCCAGTACGTTCATGAGCGCGTCACTGTTTGCATACGACCTCCCTTCATCAAATAACGATAGCTGGGTAACTCCGCAGGGACGGAAATCGTTGAGCATGACACCTGCCTTTGCATAGTTATGTCCGTCTTTCCAGATTTTATCCAGAGCCCGGCCCGCCGCCGCGATAATGTCCCGCGTATCACGTGATGGAATGCAGAGCTGTTCGCTGGAGACTTTGCTGTAATAGGGTTCATGTTTTGAAAAAGGCGAGGTTTTTATGAAAGCTGATACCTGACCGCAGTACTGACGTTCCTGGCGCAATTTTTCCGCAGCACGTTCAGCATACTGGCAAATTGCCTAGCGCATGGATTCATACGTTGTTATACGCCCCGAAACATCAAGAAAAAGATTGTGCTCATTAAAAGCTTTCTATTGAAATTGATAGAAAAAAGAGGCTGCATAGCCTCTTTTTTTTCCTCACTTCTCATCCTTTAGGGGGGAATGGATCTTTTCCATAGGAGTCTCTATCCCTGATTTGTCCATTTGGTCGATGAATAACCAGTTCACTTTCCTGATTGCGGGAGATTGAACGAGCCGCATCTATTGCTTCCTGTTGTGTACGATGGGTAGATGTTACCCGTTCATTACCCTCTCCACGTACAGCCCACTCACCATTGTGCGGTACAACATGTTGGTTCTTTCCCATGAGGTTTCCTGACAAGTGTTCGACACCATGTGGTGCCATATTAAATAATAAACACTATATATTGCGTTTCATTTGTGATGAGTCACATTTCCTGTTTTCAACAAAAATACAGAAACATCTTGCTGAGGCGCTGCCCTCCGTTGGTTAAATTAATGCAATTAATATCAGTATGTTAAGGAAAATCCGCAGTGGTGTTTTATCAAACGTAAAGGTGCCATTTTCGTCCTGAACCGTGGCGGAAAAAGCGTGGCTGGTGACCAGCAGCAGAGCTGCGAAAAGTGTACGTAATGGTGTGTACATATGAATTGCCTGTATCGGGTGGTGCTTCGCTTACCCGACCTGCAAAAACAGAATACAGGCCGGGCAACCGGGGTTTAGAACTTCAACGCCCCCTGCATATACAGCGTGCGCGGCTGACCTGCGTAGATGCCTTTGTTGTTGTCGTCGTAAGAGCGGATGAAATAATCCTGGTCGAAGATATTTTTCACGCCGAACGCAAGGTTCAGGTCTGCCATCTGCGGACCAAAGTCATACGCCACGCTCGCACCCCAGAGCATGAATCCGGGGATGCGGCCGGTACTGCCATCGGCGCTCTCTTTAACAGTGTTGGCGTTATCCGCAAACTGGCTGGACTGGAAATCGCTGTTCAGGTTGAACGTCCAACTGCCTAGCTTGTAATCCACGCCCAGCGTGCCTTTGTGTTTCGGCGAGAACGGTACTTGGTTGCCATAGGTGTCGCCTTTCTCGCGGATCTCGGCATTTACGTACGCATAGCTTGCATAGACGGAGACGTTATCGAGCGTGGGCGTCAGCGTGCCGAGGTCATAGCGGACCAGGGTTTCCAACCCGGTATGGCGCGTTTTACCCCGTGCGGTCACGGTGTCGTTGGTCTGGTTGGAGTGGTACTGATTATTAAAGTTAATCAGGAACAGCCCCATTTCTGCCGTCAGCGCGCCATCGTCATATCGGGTTCCGAGCTCCCAAGTTCGTGCTTTTTCCGGTTCCACATTGCCGCTTTGCACAGCCTTGCCAATTTGGCTGTACTGTACGGTGCCGAACGAGCCTTCGGTGTTTGCATAAAGATTCCAGCTGTCAGTGAGGTGATAGAGAACGTTTAACGCCGGAAGTGGGGCGTTGTAGCTCACTTCCTTATGCGTGCCTTTGATGGCGTTGTTCTGGTATGACTCGATATGTTCAAAGCGCATACCTAGGGTGATCGACCAGTTGCCAATGTCGATTTCGTCATCCAGATACCAGGCATGCGCTTCGGTACCGGAACGGGTGTCACGATTGTACGGGCTTGAGCTGGACGGTAGCTGCCCGCTGCTGGTGGCGGTGTAGTAACGCATTTCGTGCGTGGATTCATTCACATACCGGTAACCGACGCCCACCTCGTGTGCGCTCGGGCCGACCATAAAGCTCTGGCTGTAGCGCGGTTCAATGCCGCGTACCCAGTAGTTACGCGGTGAAAGGGTGATGTGTTTGCCCTGTTCTAGGTAGCCACTGCGCAGGGTTTCGGTGTAGAAGCCCTGAATATTGAATTTATGCTGGCTGTCCGGCTGGAACTGATAGCCGAGGCTTGCCAGCTTGCGACGCCCCCAGAAACGATCGTAATGGCGCGTGGACAGCCAGCGGTCGGCGTTGTAATCCGCGCGAGACAGGCCGCCGGGCATGTCGGCTTCACCGTCGTAGTATTGCAGCAGGCTGTTGAAGGTATGCACCTCGTTCGGCGCATATTTGCTTTTCAGCATCAGGTCGTCGATGCGCGTTGCGCTGTGCTCGCGCCAGTCGCTGCCGCGAGTGCCGGAGTAAAGCAGGGCGGTACCAAAACCGTTATCCGCCGTGCCGCCCACCATCAGATTGTGAGTCTCTTTTGGGTTATTTTGTGAGGACGTCGGGCTGAGCTGGCCTTCCACGCCGGCTTCGATGCCGAAGTCTTGCGGAATGGTGCGGGTGACAAAGTTCACCACACCGCCCACGCTCTGCGGCCCGTAACGCACCGCACCACCGCCGCGTACCACGTCGATGGCGTCCATATTCCCGAGTGAGACAGGCGCCAGTGAAAGCTGTGGCTGGCCGTAAGGGGCAAACGGTACGGGAATACCGTCCATCAGTACGGTTGAACGGCTGGCAAGGCGCGGAGTCAGGCCGCGAATACCAAAGTTCATCGCCAGATCGTGGCTGCCGGTGCCGTTGTTTTCCGGGGCAGTGACACCAGGGATGCGATTCAGCACATCGCGAATGGTCGTCGCGCCGGTTTTGGCGGAATCCTCACGGCGGATAACGTCACGCGCGCCAGCATGTTCGAAGACGTCGTTTTCGCGCGCATCCCCTAGCCAGTCGCCCACCACGGTCAGGACATCTTCTTTGTCGAGCGAACCCGGTGCGATATCAACCTGCGTTGCGAAGGCGGATAACGATAACCCGGCCAGCGGCAGCAGGCTCAGGCGAATTGTGTAAACCAAAGGTGTTGTTTTGCGAAAAACACGTAAAGTCGTCATACCTTCTCCATCATCATTTTTGTTGTGTTTATCTATTAGTCGAACGAGAAGGGGAAAAAGGACAATGGAAATGAGAATTATTTTTCTTATACGGCAGAAATATTGACCAAGCATTGCGTAACCAACTGAATTTTAACTGTAAGTGTCTTAGCGATAACATTCAGGATGGCATCAGTATTTTTCAGCGGGAAGGTTCCACTCAGGCGCAGTCCGGCCACTGCTGGATCACAGCGTAGCACGCCATTGCGATAACGGCTCAGCGTGGCAATCATCTCACCCAGTGGTTTGTCGCTGAAGCTCAGAACACCCTGCGTCCATGCGGCGCTTTCCTCATCCGTTGAGGTTATGGCACCAAATTCCGACGCGCTAAACTGCAGGCTCTCGCCAGCGCTAACAATGCTTTTTTCCTGCGGACGGTTTGCCAGTAAGACTTCAACAGCGTGTTGTTGAACGGCAACGCGCGTGACGTTGTCCTGCTAGTAGACGGTAAATTCTGTGCCTAACGCGGTGAGTTGACCCTAGCGGGTCATCACGCGGAAAGGTCGCTGCTGAGCATCTTTTGCGGTGGTGATAGCAATTTCGCCGTACCAGAGGTGGACAGCGCGCTGATGTACATCAAAAGGAACGTCAGCTGCACTTTGTGTGTTGAGCGTCAGCTGCGAATCATCTTCTAGCAGCTGATGGCTGACCGCGCCTTTGTCGGTGCGGTAGTCCGCGCGAAGACCTTCGCCAGTTTCGGATTGCCAGAGCTGCCAGCCGCCGCCCACGCCGAGCAGCAACAGCAGTCCTTTCAAAACGTGACGACGGGTAAGGTGCGTATCGTGCAGCACCCGGCTGGCGACATTGGCCGGTACATGGCTGAGCTGGCTGCGCAGGTTTGCAACCTGTTGCCAGGCCCACTGATGCTCCTTATCCTCTTCATACCACTGTTGCCAGCGTGCTTCCTGCTGCGGACTGACGCGCTCGCCGCTCAATACGGCATACCAGTGTGATGCCGAGCGCAATGCCTGGCGGCGAGAATTGGTGATAGACGCGTTCACAGGCCGTGCTCCAGACGAAACAGCAGACAATGTTCGATTGCCTTTGCCACATACTTTTTTACTGAACTGACGGAGACACCGAGCTTCAGTGCGATCTCGCTATATGTCAGACCATCCAGTTGTGAAAGCAAAAACGCTTCACGTGTTTTTCCTTTTAACCCGTCAAGCATCCTGTCGATGAGTTGCAGGGTTTCGAGCTGGCTTTCGTGTTCCTCGGGCGAAGGCGCCAGCCTCTCCGGCATAAGGGCCAGCATCTCTAGATAGGCTTTTTCCAGCGAGTTTCGGCGGAACAAATCGACCATCACGCGTTTGGCGATGGTGCACAGGAATGAGCGGGGATCGCGGATCGTCGAGAGCGTGTTGTTGCCCATTACCCGCAGAAAAGTGTCTTGGGCAATGTCATCTGCATCAAAGGCCGACTGGAGTTTGCGCGTCAGCCAGCTTTTCAGCCAGTCGTGATGTGAGCCATAAAGCGACTCGAGCGTCAAGGAAGCAATGGTAGTGGCGCTGTCAGACATGCGGAGTGCATCAAAAGTTAATTATCACGCGCCTATATTAATATGAGAATGGTTATCATTACAATTGGAGATAAAATTGCATGTTTTTGATTTTTTTTAATCTGTTGTTTTTTTTAGTAAATGTTATGAGATGGGCAAGGGACTGCTTCACGCCCTGAGACATTAGACAAGCTTTTTATGGCTTCAGTAAGGGCGACTTTCGCGCTTCCAGTGCCAGCAAGTATTTGGATAACTCACCGATGGAACGGGTGTTCAAGAGCCTGAAGAGTGAATGGATACCGGTGGGTGGCTACAGTGATATCCGACAGATGATGCAGGATATCACCGTCTGGATACACTACTACAACCAGCATCGCCCCCACACATTTAATGGCGGGTTATCACCCTATGAATATGAAAATCAATGGAAAGAGGCTATGCAGGTGTCTTGATTTTGTGATCCACTACAATGCACCTCTATAAGCTGGCCCCGAAAATCCCCCACCTTAATGTACTGACAATGTTGTAAAAAACTCATGACCGCATTATAAAAACGGTCATGAGTCAGAAATACCTCATTCGCATCGCTGAGCTGGAAAGGCTGCTCTCTGAGCAGGGTGAAGCCCTCCGTCAGAAAGACCAGAAACTGAGTCAGGTTGAAGAGACGGAGGCCTTTCTGCGCTCTGTGCTGACCCATGCCGAAGAAAAGCCCGAAGAAGATGCACGGGAAGTAGAACATCTGTGGGCCCAGATAGAAAAACTGCGTCTTGAGGTTGAACGGGTTGAGACCCAGCTAAATACTGCGAACATCTGCCACTGTATCACATCAGAATGTTACTCTCTGAGTCTGTTCAGAGAATATATTTCTGCTGTTTTCCGGGGTATACAGCGCTATCTGAGGAGGGGGAATGAACAGTGATTTTTCTGCGGAAAAAATCCTGACGGGTAAGAATGTCCTGTGCGCGGCCATTCGCCGTATTGAGTGGTTGTTTGAGACATTCTCTTCTGTCTGTTTGTCTTTTTCTGGTGGTAAGGATTCCACTGTGCTTCTCCATCTTGTGGCAGAGGTGGCCCGCAGGAGAAAACGCCGTTTCTCTGTACTGTTCATTGACTGGGAAGCCCAGTACCAGTGCACCATTGAACATATTCAGAAGATGCAGGATATGTACCGGGATGTGACGGACACCTTTTACTGGGTGGCTCTTCCCCTGACCACGGTAAACGGTGTCTCTCAGTTTCAGCCGGAGTGGATATGCTGGGAACCCGGTGTGGCGTGGGTTCGTCAGCCACCGGAATATGCCATTACAGATATGGCATATTTTCCCTTTTACCGGTATGCCATGACCTTTGAAGAATTTGTTCCGGCATTTTCTTCTTGGTTTACCGGAAACCGGTGTGCAGTGGCAATACTGATTGGTGTCCGGGCGGATGAATCCCTTAACCGCTTTATGGGACTGGTGTCCCGGCGTAAACTGAGATATGCCGATGATAAACCCTGGACCACGGCGTCGCCTGAAGGTTTTTACTACACTATGTACCCGTTGTATGACTGGAAATCCCGTGATATCTGGATATATAACGCCAAAACCCGTGCCATCTACAATCCTCTGTATGATTTGATGTACCGTGCAGGTGTGCCGTTACGCGACATGCGTGTCTGTGAGCCTTTTGGCCCGGAACAGCGTAAAGGACTGTGGCTTTATCATGTTCTGGAGCCGGAAACCTGGGCTAGGATGTGTGAGCGGGTGTCCGGGGCTGCCAGTGGTGCTCTTTATGCCAATGAAAGCGGTGCTTATTTTGCTCTGCGTAAGCGTATCACAAAGCCAGTTCATCACACCTGGCGCAGTTACGCGATGTTCCTGCTGGATGTGATGCCGGAAAGAACGGCAGAACATTACCGTAACAAAATTGCTGTCTACCTGCGCTGGTATCAGACTAAGGGGTTTCCGGATGACATCCCGGATGAACAGGAGAATGATTTGGGGTGCAGGGATATCCCGTCCTGGCGACGAATCTGTAAGACTCTCATAAAGAATGATTTCTGGTGCCGGTCCCTCTCCTTCAGCCCGAACAAACCTCGGCACTATGAACGTTATCTGCAGCGTATGAAGGAAAGGAGAAAGGAATGGGGGATTCTGTGATACCGGAGGTGGAGGTACTGAGCAACATTATTCGTCAGTACTTCAGTCAGGCACGAAGTGAAGAAGAAACCATACAAGCCCTTAATCATCTGCGCAGGGTGCTGCATGAGGTCAGCCCTTTTGCACAGGAGCCTGTGGACTGTGTGCTGTGGGTGAAAGCGGATGAGGTGGTGGCCAACGATTACAATCCCAATGTCATGGCTCCGGGTGAGAAGAGACTGCTGAAGCAGTCACTGGAGAAAGATGGTTTCACACAACCGGTGGTGGTGTCAGAAGATAAGAGCCATTATCTGGTGGTGGATGGTTTTCATCGTCAGTTACTGGGCAGGGAATCAGATACAGGGAAACGCCTGAAGGGCTGGCTGCCTGTAGCCTGTATTAATCCGGAGAGAAAGGGACAGGCCGCACGCATTGCTGCTACCATTCGACATAACCGGGCCAGGGGGAAGCACCAGATAACCTCAATGTCTGATATTGTAAGAGACCTTTCGCGTCTGGGTTGGACAGATCAACGCATTGGCACTGAGTTGGGCATGGACCAAGATGAAGTGCTGAGGCTGAAACAGATTAGCGGACTGACAGAACTGTTTCAGGAAGAGGATTTCAGTCCGGCATGGACGGTTCGCTGATTCTGTTAAATATGGTTTGTTGTGGTCAAAAAGAGACTGTAATCATTCGCTGGCCGAGAGTCTGCAACAACTCAAACGGGCTAGCAGCGATACTGTCCGTCATTTTATGAATGCTAAAGGTGGTCCTGCTGTTGCATATACCGAACAGCGGCTTGCAAGTATTGCCAGCGCTATTCCCCTGACCACAGATAAAACTGTCATCGAGGCAAATGCATTGATGGCAACGGCACTTGCATCCCAAATAAAACTATTACCATTGCAAAATCAAAACACAAATGATAATCATTATCATCTGTGTTTTTTGGTTTCCTGCCATAGTATACAGGAGCGTTAAAAGAGGGATTTTCTTATGCGTATTTTATTTATAGGTCCTCCTCTCTATGGGCTATTGTATCCTGTGCTATCTCTGGCACAGGCGTTTCGCGTTAACGGCCATGAAGTGCTGATCGCCAGCGGAGGAAAATTCGTCAAAAAAGCAGCAGAGGCGGGATTGGTGGCGTTTGATGCCGCACCAGGCTTAGATTCCGAAGCTGGCTATTGCCGCCATGAAGCTCTGCGGAAAGAAAGTCACATCGGCACCAAAATGGGAAACTTCTCATTCTTCAGCGAAGAGATGGCCGACCACCTGGTGGAGTTCGCCGGACACTGGCGGCCCGATCTCATCATCTACCCTCCGCTCGGAGTCATCGGGCCGCTGATTGCGGCCAAATACGATATCCCGGTCGTGATGCAAACCGTCGGCTTCGGCCATACGCCCTGGCATATCAAAGGCGTAACGCGTTCGCTTGCGGACACGTATCATCGCCACGGCGTCGGGGCCGCACCGCGCGATATGGCCTGGATCGACGTAGCACCGCCGAGCATGAGCATTCTTGAAAACGACGGCGAACCCATTATTCCTATGCAGTACGTCCCGTACAACGGCGGCGCGGTGTGGGAACCATGGTGGGAGAGGAAGCCCGATCGTAAACGTCTGCTGGTGAGTCTCGGCACCGTCAAACCGATGGTCGACGGCCTTGAATTGATCACCTGGGTGTTGGATTCCGCCAGTGAAGTCGATGCCGAGATTATCCTGCATCTTCCGGCCAATGCGCGGTCCGATCTACGCTCGCTACCGTCAAATGTCCGCTTGGTCGACTGGATACCCATGGGGGCCTTCCTGAACGGCGCAGATGGCTTCATTCATCATGGCGGCGCAGGCAATACTCTGACAGCGCTACACGCCGGTATTCCACAGATCGTCTTCGGCCAGGGTGCTGATCGCCCGGTAAATGCCCGCGTTGTTGTCGAGCGTGGCTGCGGGATCATCCCCGGCGACGGCGGCCTGTCAAGCAACATGATCAATGCTTTCCTCGACAATCGCGCACTTCGCGACGCCTCTGAAGAGGTAGCGGCGGAAATGGCGACGCTACCCTGCCCAAGCGAAGTGGCGAAAAACCTGATCGCGATGGTACAGAAAGGGTAGCCACCACACCGTCATGACGATCATACGCCAGCACGCATCCTAGAGTTATACGCCCGTAACAATGCGGGACCGGATCGCGCTGGCGCTTTTTTTTCGGAGCGATCCAGCTCGGATCGTATTTTTTACAGACGGAGGTGGCTTAATGCCTGCGACTCACTCTCCCACACCTGCGCGGTCCTGGATAGTTCGCTTGGCACGCGTGTGCTGGGAACGTAAGAAACTTACCATCATCGTGGTAGTAGCGTCGGTATCGACTATTCTGCTGGCCGCGCTGACACCGCTGCTGACAAGGCAAGCGGTGAACGACGCGCTGGCAGGCAATCCGACCCGTCTGCCGAGGCTGGCCTGCGGGCTACTGCTGATCGCCTTTTTTGATTTCATCGGTAACTACGTGCGCCGCGGTTATGCCGGGGAGCTCTCGCTCTGGGTACAGCACACCCTGCGAGGACGGGCATTCGACAGCATTCAGAAACTTGACGGCGCAGGCCAGGACGCGCTGCGCACCGGGCAAGTGATTTCCCGGACCAACAGCGATCTGCAGCAGGTGCATACCCTGCTGCAGATGTGTCCGGTGCCGCTGGCAGTATTCACTTATTACATCGCCGGCATTGCCGTGATGCTGTGGATGTCACCTGCCATGACACTCATCGTCGTGTGCGTACTGGCGTGCCTAGCGATCACTGCGCTGCGCGCGCGTCGTCGGGTCTTCGCGCAGACCGGTCTAGCCTCGGACCGACTGGCGAATCTCACCGAACATATGCGCGAGGTGCTGGCGCAGATCTCCGTGGTGAAATCCTGCGTGGCGGAGCTGCGTGAAACGCGCTGGCTGGATCGCCAGTCGCGGCAGATTGTGCATGTACGCATCGGCGCAGCCATCTCGCAGGCGATACCAGGTGCCACCATGCTGGCGCTACCGGTGCTCGGGCAAATCGTTCTGCTGTGCTACGGCGGCTGGTCGATCATACATGGGCGGATCAATCTCGGAACCTTCGTGGCATTTGCCAGCTTCCTCGCGATGCTGACCGGGCCAACCCGCGTACTGGCATCGTTTCTGGTTATCGCTCAGCGCACCCAGGCGTCCGTGGAGCGAGTGTTTGCTCTGATCGACACCCGTTCGCAGATGGAAGACGGGACGGAGGTGGTTAACGGTCAGGTTGTCGGGCTGGAACTGGAGAATATGAGCTTCGACTACCGTGGCGGCAGACGCATCCTCAGCGATGTATCCTTTTCCCTGCACGCCGGTGAAACCGTGGCGGTAGTGGGCGCATCGGGTTCCGGGAAATCGACGCTGCTGATGCTGCTGGCGCGTTTTTACGATCCCAGCGCCGGAGATATATGGCTCAACACCAGCGCTGGCCGACATAACCTCCGCGCTCTCAGGCTGGAGGCGCTTCGTCGTCGTATAGGCGTTGTGTTTGAAGATGCTTTTCTGTTTGCCGGTACGGTGGCGGAAAATATCGCCTATGGCCACCCTCAGGCAACGGCGGACGACATTTACCGCGCGGCGACGGCAGCAGGAGCCAGCGATTTTATCAACGCCCTGCCGAAAGGCTTTGATACTTGGTTAACTGAACGCGGTACAAATCTTTCTGGCGGGCAGAGGCAGCGAATCGCGCTGGCGCGGGCGCTCATTACCGCGCCGGAAGTATTGATCCTCGATGACACCACCTCGGCGGTCGATGCCGGTACTGAAGCGGAGATCAACACCGCGCTGAGTCGCTATGCTGACGAAGAGCATATGCTGCTGGTGATTGCCCGACGCCGTTCAACGCTTCAGTTAGCCAGCCGAATTGTGATGCTGGATAAGGGCCGGGTGGTGGATACTGGAACCCAGGCAGAACTTGAAGCGCGCTGTCCGGCGTTCCGTGCGCTTATGACCGGCGATGGCGATTTCCTCGCGCCTTCCCACAGTGAGAATAACGAATTGTGGCCAACCGGACCCGCGGCACAAGACTATGCGCCGGAGACAGGGGATAAAGGCTTTGTTGCCCGTATGACTCGCGTGCCGGAAAATGCAGTACAGCAGGCGCTGGCCGGTAAAGGCCGCAAAGTCACGTCGCTGCTGAAGCCCGTGGCGTGGATGTTCGTCATCGCCGCCCTGTTGATCGCACTCGATTCGGCGGCAGGCGTCGGGGTACTGATACTGCTGCAGCGCGGCATTGACTCCGGCGTCGCCGCAGGCGATATGTCGACTATCGGCCTCTGCGTCCTGCTCGCCCTGTGCCTAGTAGCCGTGAGCTGGAGCTGTTATTCGCTGCAGACGGTCTTCGCCGCAAGGGCGGCGGAGTCAGTCCAGCATACCGTGCGTGTGCGCACCTTCGGCCATATGCTGCGTCTTGGCCTCCCCTGGCATGAAAAGCATGTCGATTCGCGTCTGACCCGCATGACCGTTGATGTGGACTCTCTCGCCCGCTTTCTGCAAAACGGCCTTGCCGGTGCGGCCACCAGCCTCGTGACGATGTTCGCTATCGCCGCCGCCATGTTCTGGCTCGACCCGCTCCTGGCGCTGACGGCATTAAGTGCGGTGCCACAGGTCGCACTGGCAACCTGGATTTATCGCCGACTCAGCTCCCCTGCTTATGCGCAGGCGCGGCTGGAAATAGGCAAAGTTAACAGCACCCTGCAGGAGAAAGTCTCCGGCTTGCGCGTCGTGCAATCGCATGGCCAGCAGGAACAGGAGGCAGCACGGCTGCGTGCGTTATCGGATCGCTTCCGCACGACCCGCGTGCGTGCGCAAAAATACCTTGCCGTCTATTTCCCGTTCCTGACCTTCTGCACCGAGGCCTCCTATGCCGCCGTTCTACTGGTGGGAGCATCGCGGGTCGCCGAAGGTGAAATGACCGCCGGGGTGATGGCGGCTTTCTACCTGCTGCTGGGGCAATTCTACGGACCAGTTCAGCAGTTATCAGGGATTGTCGACGCCTGGCAGCAGGCGACGGCCAGCGGTAAACATATTGATGAACTGCTGGCGACCGAAGGCACTGAGAACGTAACCCCCTCTTCTGCACCGCCCGCCACCGGTGCGCTTCATCTTGATGATGTCACGTTTAGTTATCCCGACAGTTCCGAGCCGGCGTTGACCAAACTTACCCTGACGATCCCCGAGGGAACGGTTGTCGCGGTCGTCGGTCGCAGTGGTGCGGGTAAGTCAACGCTGATTAAACTGATTGCCGGGTTATATTCCCCCACCTACGGCAGTATCAGCATCGGTGATCGGACGATTGATGATGCCTCGCTTGCCGATTACCGTCTCCAGATTGGGGTGGTCGATCAGGATGTGGCGCTGTTTAGTAGTGATATTGCGGAAAACATTCGTTATTCACGGCCATCCAGCACCAATGACGACGTTGAGATTGCTTCACTGCGGGCTGGGCTGTATGAGACGGTACGCAATCTGCCGCAGGGATTCCGGACACCGGTGAGTAACGGCGGTGCCGATCTGTCCGCAGGTCAGCGCCAGCTGATTGCACTGGCTCGCGCGCAATTAGCGAATGCTCACATCCTGCTACTCGATGAAGCTACGTCACGCTTGGATCGCGCATCCGAAGAACGATTGATGTCATCGTTAATAGATGTCGCGCACGCCAGGCAGCACTCGGCGCTGATTGTGGCGCACCGTCTGACCACCGCGCAGCGCTGCGAACTGATTGCCGTTCTCGATAAGGGGCAGCTTACTGAATACGGCACTCACGAACAGCTTTTAGCTGCAGGCGGCCTCTATAACCAGTTATGGCATGACAGTGTCGGCAGTACTGTGCTACATCGACAGCACGACATCGCGGGATAGTTACAGTGCACATTAAACATTAAAAAACACGCTCTGAAACGGCTGCTCCGGGAACAGCCGCTTTAGCTATTTATACTGTTCTCCTTAATTTTCAAAGAGAGTGAATGCTGAACATGCAACAACATCCCTCAGCTATCGCCAGGTTGCGTAGCCAACTGGCAGCAGGCCACATTGCTAACGTTTCTGACTTCTGGCGCGACGCTGAATCGCTGAATGGACCGCTGGTGATGCCGGTCGAAGGGGCGGAAGACGAGCGTGAAGTGACCTTTCTGTGGCGTGCCTGGCACTCTCTGCAGGGCGTATATCTGCGTCTGAATCGGGTAACGGATAAAGAGCACGTAGCAAAAGGCATGATGACCCCCCTTCCCGAGACGGATATCTGGACACTAACGCTGCGTTTACCCGCAAGTTACTGCGGCTCCTATTCGCTGATAGAAATCCCCCTCGGCACTCCGGCCAAGAGGATTGCACAGGCCGGAGGCCGCTTTGCCGCTCTCCCCGGGCACGCCGATCCGCTAAACAAAACGCCAAGAATTAGCGTTCGGGGAAGCTCACAGGAATCGGTGCTGACGCTTGATAAAGCCCCCGCCCAGCCCGAATGGAGCGGCGGCTCACCCACAGGGCAATTGCTTACCTCCTCGCGCATTATCGCCGGGCAATCGCGCCGGGTTCAGCTTTATATGCCGGACGTTGATGTTTTGCAGCCCCTGGGCCTAGTGGTGCTGCCCGATGGTGAAACGTGGTTCGATCATCTAGGAGTATGCGCGGCAATTGACGTTGCTATAAACAACGGACGCATCGTTCCCGTAGCTATAATGGGCATCGACAACATCGATGAACACGAGCGCAATGCGATACTTGGCGGGCGCAGCGAACTGATAACGGATATTGCCAGGCATCTACTGCCGACTATTCGTGCCGAACAACCGCAGCGGCAGTGGGCAGACCGTTCTCGCACAGTGTTAGCCGGGCAGAGCCTCGGCGGAGTCAGCGCGCTAATAGCCGCTCGTCACGCACCAGAAACGTTCGGCCTGGCGCTCAGCCACTCCCCTTCAATGTGGTGGACGCCGGAAGGCGCCTGCCGGCCAAACTTATTCAGAGAAACCGATACGTCATGGGTGAGCGAGCATCTGCTTTCTGCCCCACCGCAGAATGTTCGTATCCGCCTATGCGTGGGATCACTGGAAGGTTCGACGGTACTGCACGTTCAGCAGCTTCATCAGCGTCTGCTGAATGCTGGCGTCGACAGCCATTACGCAATTTACACCGGTGGTCACGATTACGCATGGTGGCGCGGCGCACTGATTGACGGGCTTGGTTTACTAAAAGGTTGACTTGACCCGAGAATACTTTCAGACATCTGTGTAGATATGGCTCATGGCGTAAGGCTATTGTAAGTGTAGAATGACCGCTATATGTAAGCATTAGACAAGATATATAGCCCCCGCAACTTACACGGATGGGGGAAACGATATAAGGACGAGCCTAAAACTGTTGATAGCACGGTATTGCATAATACTGAAATTTCTCGTTTCAATGAAGATATTCATATAGTGCGTCGGGCTAATTCACCCTAAGTGGATATCAGAGCTAGCGGGTACCAGCCCCGTAACTCAGGCCCAGTGCCCCTTATGCCTAATACTTAAATCACAAAGGGTTGAATTTCTTCCCCACAAATGATAATAATTATCATTACTTACGATAGTAACAATAATTACAGTAAAAAATATCTGGCAAGGATGTGAGCTTAACGATCAACCACTTTTAAGTTAAGCATTCATTAGGGAATGGGTATGAGAATTAACAAGATCCTCTGGCCGTCAATTGCGCTCTTGGCAGGGTTGAATAGTCAAGTATCAGTAGCCAAATCCTACGACGATAACGACGAGACCTTGGTGGTGGTAGCCACCGCAGAGCAAGTACTAAAACAGCAGCCTGGCGTGTCGATTATTACCAGCGAAGATATTAAAAAGACCCCTCCGGTCAACGACCTCTCCGATATTATTCGCAAAATGCCAGGTGTCAATCTGACCGGCAATAGCGCCTCGGGTACACGCGGTAATAACCGCCAGATCGATATTCGCGGTATGGGGCCGGAAAACACATTAATTTTAATTGATGGTGTACCGGTGACGTCGCGCAACTCCGTGCGTTATAGCTGGCGTGGGGAGCGTGATACCCGCGGCGACACCAACTGGGTGCCACCGGAACAGGTTGAGCGTATCGAAGTGATCCGTGGCCCTGCGGCGGCGCGCTACGGTTCGGGCGCCGCGGGCGGGGTGGTAAACATCATTACCAAACGTCCCTCCAACGACTGGCACGGTTCGCTGTCGCTATACACCAACCAGCCGGAAAGCAGCGATGAAGGCGCTACGCATCGCACCAACTTCAGCCTTAGTGGGCCACTGGCTGGCGATGCGCTGACCATGCACCTCTACGGTAACCTGAATAAAACCGATGCCGACAGCTGGGATATTAACTCCTCAGCCGGTACGAAAAACGCGGCCGGGCATGAAGGGGTGCGCAACAAAGATATTAACGGCGTTGTTTCGTGGAAATTAAATCCGCAGCAAATTCTCGATTTCGAAGCCGGATATAGCCGTCAGGGGAATATTTATGCGGGCGATACGCAAAACAGTTCTTCCAGTGCTGTTACTGAAAACCTAGCGAAATCCCGCAAAGAGACGAACCGCCTTTACCGGCAGAATTATGGCATTGCGCATAATGGTATTTGGGACTGGGGACAAAGTCGTTTTGGTGTTTATTACGAGAAAACCAATAACAACCGCATGAATGAAGGATTATCCGGCGGCAGTGAAGGGCGTATTTTGGCGGATGAAAAATTCACGACCAATCGCCTGAGCTCTTGGCGAACCAGCGGTGAGATTAATATTCCGCTGAATGAACCGGTCGATCAAACGCTAACAGTTGGTGTGGAGTGGAGTCGAGATAAACTCGACGCCCCTTCCTCTACCAGCCTTACGGTGAATGACAGTGATATAGGCGGCATTTCTGGCTCTGCTGCGGATCGCAGCAGTAAAAACCATTCCCAAATCAGTGCGCTGTATATTGATGATAATATTGAGCCGGTTCCCGGCACGAATATCATTTCCGGCTTGCGCTTTGATTATCTCAACGAGTCCGGCGGTAACTTCAGCCCCAGCCTGAACCTATCGCAGGAATTGGGCGATTACTTCAAAGTCAAAGCGGGGATTGCCCGAACCTTCAAAGCACCAAACTTGTATCAATCCAGCAAAGGTTATCTGCTCTACTCGAAAGGCAACGGTTGTCCAAAAGATATTACATCGGGCGGCTGCTACCTGAAAGGAAATAAAGATCTCGATCCGGAAATCAGTATCAATAAAGAAATTGGGCTGGAGTTCGCCTGGGAAGATTACTACGCCAGCGTGACCTACTTCCGCAATGACTACCAGAATAAGATCGTGGCCGGGGATAATGCTATCGGGCAAACCGCTTCAGGCGCATATATCCTCCAGTGGCAGAATGGAGGGAAAGCGCTGGTTGACGGTATCGAAGCCAGCATGGCGTTCCCGCTGGTGAAAGATCGTCTGAACTGGAATACCAATGCCACCTGGATGATCACCTCGGAGCAAAAAGACACCGGTAACCCACTGTCGATCATCCCGAAATATACAATTAATAACTCGCTTGACTGGACCATCACCCAGGCGTTTTCCGCCAGCGTCAACTGGACGTTATACGGCAGACAAAAACCGCGTACCCATGCGGAAAGTCGAAGTGAAGATACTCGCGGCATGTCAGGTAAAGTCTTGGGGGCTTATTCTCTGGTGGGAACGAACTTCAATTACGATATTAATAAAAATCTTCGTCTTAACATCGGTGTCAGTAATATCCTCGATAAGCAGATCTACCGAACTTCAGAAGGTGCTAGTACCTATAATGAGCCAGGGCGGGCTTATTATGTGGGGGCGGTAGTTTCATTCTGATCGTAATTATTAGGACTAAGCAAGATATAACTGATGTTATATAAAATCTTGAGGATCGATTATGGATAAAAAGCTTTTTCAATACCCTGAGGATGATTTTTTTATTCTTCTTTATAATGAATCTTTGTTGGAATTCAATATACAGAAAGCCAATGCGTTTTTAATCGAAAGTTGCAATTGTTTTCTTGAAGGAAAGGATAATGGGTTTAGGCCGCTGGCATTTTCAAACTCGCGAGATGAGTTACTTGAGATAAAAAAATATTTGAACCGTGCTAGAGGTTAATAAACCTCATCGCATCCGCAAGTTAAATATAACTTAATTTTCCTCTGCGCTAGTTTCAGCGCAGGGAAGCAAATTAGCAGATAACAAATAAATTTAAAAGAACATTATTTTACTTCATAAAATTGTTATCTACACTATATTTTCAGCTATTCATTTTGTTTTTATCAACGACAGTTTTTTTGGGGATAAGTGTGATAAGTATTCCAATGACGAGGGGGATAATCAGTAAGATTGAGTATGTTGATATGGTTTTCCCATATATATAACTTTCCAAGCTTACTGCAATTAGAGGGAAGATGAGAAATACGAGCGAAGCCTGGAAAGCGCTAGCCCTTTTCTGCAGAGAAAAATAGCACAGTATCCCAAAAACTCCAGCAAAACAGCCTAAATACATTGTTGCTAATGTAGAGTGTAAAGATAAAGCTGATAATTGTGGCCTCTCAAAGATACTCCCCACCAGCGAAAGAATAACCCCAGCTATAAAACACGGTAACGCATTAAACGATATAACAGAGACTTTACAGCATCTTTTTTTACATTGAGTATATACTATGGCATGAATTATTACTGCAGAAGAAAGGGCAATAACTCCCGTCCACTGGCTTTCTGTCCTTTCCCGCGCCTCCGTGATGAGGATGAACGAAAGTGAAGCTAATGCGATAATTAGTCCAGTAATCTGTATTGAGTTTGTTTTTTCATTCAAAAATAAAAATGATGCTATTAAAATAGCCACCGGCATATTTGCAAATATAATAGCGGCAAGTCCTGGGTTTACATAAACCTCACCATAAATCATTAGAGAGAAAGGAATGGCAAAATAAAACATACTAATTGCAAGTTGAAATAGACGCTGGCCAACAGGAAATAAAATTGGTATTTTTTTTACCCATGCGATAATGATTAATAATGGAGCGGAAAATAAAAATCTCATCCCGGTAGCAAAGACTGGAGGGATAGTTTCAAGAGCAATCTTCATAGCTAACCACGTGGTTCCCCAAGTTACAGCAACTAACAGGAATAATATAAATATAGTAATTCTACGCATTCATTCCCCTTCATTAATAAAGTATGTAATTTTAAACGCACAAATCTTTGGAAACAAAAAGCTATACCATCCTTAATGAGCCAAATGTATGCCAAGGATGTTTTTTAAAATATTAAGGTGATTATGGTGTTTTACACCGGTCTTATTAAGAATATTTCGTGTGTGAGTTATAAGTGTTTTTTTTCTAATGGCTGTTTTTTCACTTATCTGTGTTAATGATAATCCATCTATATATAATCTAAGAATAAAAGACTCCTTCTTTGTCAAATTTATTGGTTTATAATCAAGCTGCCCCCCCCCATTAAAGAGAGAAATCATTCTATCTTTTAAAATAGTGATAGCCTCGCGTGCGTTAATGATGTTAATTCCGATGAGGGTGGAATTAACATTACAGTTTGTGTTCAGAATAAAAAAAACAGGTAAACCTATTTTTTTTAGATAGCTATACTCTTTTATCGAAACTTTGTGATTCACACCATCCAATAAAATGATTACGTTTGAATTAGGAGTGCATGCATATACATCATAACTCGATATTCTACAAAGACAGCATTGAACCTCTGAGAAAATATGTTCCATGCCGGCAAAGAAATAATTATTATTTGTAACGACACACAATTTCATTATTTCTTACCTTGATCCTTCTTTCTTTATATGTTCTCATTTGCTGGAGATGCATTATAATGTATAGTGACACTATGCTTTGACATATTTGATAGATGTTTTATACATAAATGGTGCATGCAGTATGCGTACTTATCTGCCAACTGAAATTGGCATGAGTTATATATCGCGCTGATATCATTTATTGAACGTGAGTATAGTTCTATAATAGTTTGAATTTTTTTTTGCGTCTATTCATCGCTTTTCTGCGCGAGCGGAAGATTCTTTTTATTTTTCTTCTGTCTGAAATATAAGAATATGAATTATAAACTGACAAAAAAAACAAAAAAAAAGCAATAAATAAATAAAAGAGTTCCTTCACATCCCCTCCCCTTTTTTACCTAAATACTTGGCATGAGCCATCTTTCATCAACCATTTCTTTATTAAGGCTGTAAAGATACATAAACCTTATGTACCTTTTGCAGCCAAATTTTCTTGTTATTTTGCTTTGGTAGCATGATAGCGTTTTTTCTTCAATTTTTAGTTGACTTTTTATTTCATTAATGCCCCCATTTTTCAGTAGGCATTGCAGCACTGCTTGTTCCTTTTTTGTTAGCCGTGGATAATGGTTTACAATTCGGCTAACATTTTTCTTTAAGAATGCAAAATATAGTTTTTCAATATTATTTTTTACATTTCCTTGCATGTTAACATAGATGTCATAATCACCCCCTTTAGGATAAAACCCCCCCCCCCCCGAAACGTCAAGCCACATCCATTGGCTTATCATATTTAATGATCCCCTTAACATTTTGTACCCTCCCCATTTCCCTGAATAAAAAATCCTGCTGTCAACCAATACTCTTATGTTTCTTTTGTGCTTAATTGCTATTGATTTATTAACTACTCCTTCATATGTAATATGAAACAGAGGTAGTCCAGTTAACTGCTTTAGGCCGAAATAAAAATAATAATCATCAGTTAACACTAATGTAACATCCTTATTGCACATAAAGTAAATATATTTTTCCATAGAAACAGTAACTTTGATCCATCAATATTCATCCAAAAATATTTTATAAGCATTAAAAAAAAAAAACAACAGAGAATCATTTCTCTTGAAAGTCGTTGGTTACAATTTTTAATGAATAAAAATTCAATCAATCACGGTCAATAGTCATTTTTTTTGTCTTTGCGTGTTTGCAATTAATTGATCTTTTTTTTTAACCCGCCCCCCTTTATTTTGTCAGTTTGCTTAATAATTCACGATTAAAGATGTGTGGGGAGGGGCGAGTTTAGGACTTATTTTAAAATCCTTATCAAATAAATACTTTCGCAAAAAACAATTCGCTTAGTAATACTGTCTGTTTCTATAATAACCATGGTAATTAGATTTCTGAAAAATATGTTCAGATTACCACTAGTGTAACAGTTGGTGCTTGGGAGTTATTTGGCGATTGATCCGACCACATGATCCAGGCTAAATACCCTCAAAGTAAATTAATATATTGTTCTCCTTGATATCCGGCCCATTTTTTGATTTAATTTCAAATGATAACTGTATAAGGTGCAATCAATGAGTAATACTGATAACGGGACGAAGATCTACACTCCATTAACTCTGAAACTATATGACTGGTGGGTGCTTTGCATTTCGAATAGTTACGCATGGAATTGTTCAACAAAGGATATTTTAATTCCTTATTTTTTACAAAACTTAAGTCCTAACCACCTAGATATTGGCGTTGGTACTGGTTATTATCTCACTAAAATCCCTGCTCACTATAATATATCCCTCATGGATCTTAACCCTGCCAGCTTGAAAGCTGCATCGGCAAGAGTAGGGGAAGATAGAATACACTATAAAGTTAGGCATGATGTATTTGAATCTTACCCAGAGGAACTTCATGGAAAATTTGATTCCATATCAATGTATTACCTCATCCATTGTCTACCAGGAACAATGGAAGATAAAAGAATTGTCATAAAAAACGCGAAGGCCGCCTTAACTAAAGGTGGAATACTTTACGGAGCAACCATACTTGGTGATAAGGTAAGGCATAATAGTTTTGCGTTAAAACTGTTGCAAATTTATAACAAAAAAGGTATTTTTTCTAATTTTAGTGATTCAGAAGAAGAACTAAAAAAAATGCTTTCTCATTATTTTAAAAATATTGATGTCATTGTGAAAGGTGCTGTCGCAATGTTCTCTGCGCATGGAAAAAAATAGCTATTTATCATTTTTTCCTGGATTTATCTTTTTTAAAAAACACCTTGTGAACTGATCCCATAGTTTATATTAAGCGACTAACAGGGCTTGGGTTCGGTCCTCTACCGGACTCAGGCCTTTTTGTTTTATTCTTTCATGGTTGTAATAGTGGATGTACTCATCTATAGCCATGCGCAACTAGCTGATATTCTTATGTTCCTTCAGGTAAAAACATTCAATCTTTAGCGTACCGAAGAAGCTTTCCATTACTGCATTGTCGTGACATTTTCTCTTTCTTGACATGCTCTGTTTCAGGCCGCTGCCCTTAAGTCGCTTCTGATAATACGCCATCTGGTAGTGCATCTAATTAGTAGAACATGTATTTTTCAATGAAGGCCCCGATGACTTTTTCATGCAGCTCAACAGAGCGTGAGAAACAGACGGTCGGCGAGCCAGGCGTTTGATTCGGGTTCTCAGCGTCAGATTGTTTCGCTCAATGCGCTGAGTAGAGATTTTGCCGGTCAGATGCTTATCCTTCGGCACCTCTCTGGCGTAACTTCCCAGTCATCGCTGGTTATTATGCTGATATTAAACGGTGTGAGCAGAGCCAGCAGCGCACTGCAGGTTGCATCGGTCCGTGGCCCAAAAGTATAGGCCAGCACACCACCTGTTTTCGTGTTGTACGCGTACCAGAGCCAGTGCTACCGGGCTTTGCTGCCGACCTCCATTGCTCGTGGAGTTCGCAGATGAGCGCCACATCGGCATGAGCAACCGGAGATGTGGTTACTCGTCGTGGCGCGAGTTTTTTAAAGTGCGAATAACGGTGTTAATGCCGATTTTGAGTGTCCTTGCGGTATCACAGACGCCGGCTCCGTTGAATGCCATTTCGGTAATTTTCTCTTTGACGCCGTGCTTGCGTGCTTCATAAGTATAAGTGAGCAGAAACACGCGGTAGCAATCGCGGCAGCGAAACCGGTCACGGCCTTTAGGGCTCTGCCTGTGGCGGAAAACTTGGTCAGACTGACAACGGGGGCAATGAACGGTAACGCTGGTCATGAACAAACCTCAAAAGCACGCATCATACATCAATTCAATTAATTAGAGGCATTGATCTCCTCCCTGAAAACAGTGCCGTCTCCTCGCCTCGTGAGCTCACACCAACAGAAGCACCGGCAGAAATAAGAATCCCTGGTTTCTCCTGATACTATTTAATAATTTCTGACAGGGCCTGACCTGCTTTCTGAATATAAACTGGTTGCGAGACCTCACCCAGCTGATTGGCAACCATCCGGGTTTCATAATGACTGGCAGTTAATACCAGAGCTGGCCCGTGAATACAGGACAGTTGTTCAACTACTGCCTTTAACCATTGACCTGAAAATATCTGTTCTTTCGGGTCATCGAACACCTTTGGAAAATCAGCACCGGCGATGGTCAGCTTCATTGAGCCATAGACGTCTGGGGAGAATATTTTCCTGATTGAAATCGTATCGCTGGTTAACCCCAGAGCTTTACATAACCACTCCATTCCGGTCTCTGGGGTACTGGTAATAGAGAGGGTAGCCGACGTCAGTAACGCACTACGCCACTGAGTGCAGTATCTGCCCACATTCATCCCGATAAACGGGTTTACAGCGATCAGGGCTGGTTCACGACGTTTATTGGAAACGCCTACGCCCTTTTGCCCCCGGACAATCCGAGCATATCCCTGCTGTAGATACAGTCAAAGAAAGCTTTCCGGGCCGCTTCATTTTTTATTTTCCGCCCTACCTTTGATAAGGCGTTAAAGCTATTGTCAAACAAGGCAACCGCTGCAGGCGTACTACAAAAATGCAGATCGCCCGCTATCGAAGTCACGTCGTTCATTAACTGGTCGATGACATGCACGCCATTACGTGGAATATGTTCATTGAACGCACTAGTCAACTCTCTGAGGTTGAAGCGCCGCTGTTTCCAGACCTCAAGCATATCTACAAAAATGTCTGCCTCATCAATAATGAGGTACATATTTTCTTTGTCACCGAGGATGCGGTGATTACACATACAGTCGACCATTACCATCGCATGGGTCGTAACAATAAAGTTAGCACTGAGAGCATTCAGGCGAATATCATCAATGTCCTGTATATCATCCCAGATGGAGTAGGTGACCATCTCTGGCGTGATCTGCGCTGGCAGTTCACCATACTCTTCTTCAAACTCAACCAGAGGTTTTGACCAGTTAGCGAGTTTTTCAAGGACCTTAACCGTATCCAGATCGGTAAATTCGTCCATGAGTAACAGTCCACGTACTTTCTCCAGGGATACGTAATTTACTTTCCCCATAAGCCGGGAAAAAGTAACTTTTATGCCGCATTGTTCAGCTATCTGTTCAAGGAGAGGACGATCGCTTCTGAATATCTGGTGCATCAGTGCATGAGAATTCGTGGCAATCACAAATTTTGCCTCAGGGTTTTTCAGCAGAATCAGAAGCGCCGGTACCAGATAGCCCAGCGTTTTTCCTACACCTGTTTCAGCACTAATCAGTGCAACTTTATGATCCTGAGTCAGTGCACCAGCTGCAGCCTCGATATAATCCTGTTGGACCTTACGTAACGACAATCCGGCAGACTCAAATACCGCTGATGTATTCATGACTACTGCCCCGCCAGATGCATGAAACCGCAACCAAATACGCGTTTAGGGCCTACGCCATAAACGATTCCCACTTCAGCTTCCTGTTGATTGCTGATTATGGCGGTACCCTGTACCGTGAATACGGGTAGCGTAAAACCACGTCCAGCATTTCCTTTGTCGATATGGACGAATTTCGGGCCACTGACGACGATTTGACCGGGTTTAAACCCAGCCTTCGCTAATTTGGTGAGGGCCAACTGATAACTAGCCTCTTCAGATGGAGCAAACTGGCGTCGGCCACGGCCTTCTGACTTTGTTCCTTTATGAAAGATGGCCATTAACGTAATGAACTTGATTTCATGGCCCTCAGAGAGAATAAGCTCTCTTTTTTTCTCCCCAGGCAACTCCAGAGCTGTAGCTGTGCGGACCAGGAGTAACGAATCATCCCCGGTACCGGGAAAAATTTTAAAAGAGTACGGCAGCTTCTCTCCCTTACGTTCCTGCATGAAAAAATCCAGGTGCTGGTGGATCTGGTAAACACTTGTGTGACGGATACGCAACCGAAACGCATTATCGTAGTAAATCATGGTTATACCTTTTTCAAGAGGTGCAAAATGCTCAGGCGTTGATGGGGATCAGTCGGGGCTTTGTTGAATAAATAAGATTTCGTGCGAACGACCCTGTAGCTGGCTGGATT